>JACDJB010000091.1_pt1 | contig 128766 bp, 117 predicted proteins | sample 7454121 | NCBI WGS metagenome assembly JACDJB01 (sample SAMN14253290, study PRJNA609438) | sludge metagenome | isolation source: sludge after 25d culture with pyrite | collected 2018-12-20
ACCCAGGGTTCGGGCAAGTCGCTGACCATGATGTTCATGGTGCGCGAGATGTATCGCCATGCACAGCTTGCGCATTGGAAGGTGGTATTCGTTACCGACCGTACGCAACTGGAAAAGCAGCTCACAGAAACCAGCCAGGCCATCGGTTTTTCGGTCAAGGTGGCCGACAGCATCAGGAAGCTCAAGGAATTGCTGGAATCGACCTCGTCAGACCTGGTGATGGCGATGATCCACAAGTTTCGCGAGGCGGAACTGGAAGCGAGCTTTCCCGAGCTCAACGCCAGCCCACACATTCTGGTGATGACCGACGAGGCGCACCGCTCTCAGTATCAGCTGCTGGCGGCCAACCTGGACCGTGCCATCCCCAACGCGGCACGCATCGGCTACACCGGTACGCCGATTGACAAGACCGAGCGCGTGTTCGGTGACTACATCGACAAATACACCATGCGTCAGTCCATCGCCGACGGCGTGACGCTGGAAATCGTCTACGAGGGCCGTACCCACAACGCCGAGGTGGACGACGCCAAAGCGATGGACACAGATTTCCAGGACGTGTTCAGCGACTACAAGCTCGAAGAACGACTGGAGATTCTTGGCTACGGCTCGCGTCAGGCCTATCTGGAAGCTGATGCCACCATTGCCGCGAAGGCCGCCGACATGGTGGAGCACTACCTGAGGCACGTGTTCCCCAACGGCTACAAGGCGCAGGTGGTGGCCACCTCGCGCGAAGCGGCGGTGCGCTACAAGCAGCACATCGACACGGCACTGACTGCGGCGTTGGAAAAACTCGAACAGGCCAATCCGGATGGTCTGGACCTCGCCACGCTGAAAGCCTTCGAGACCGACGTAATCATCTCCGGCGGCCACAATGACCTGCCGCACCTGAAAGCCTATAGCGACGGCCGGCGCCACGAGACCAGCATCAAGCGCTTCAAACTGGCCTTTGGCGCCACGGATGAAGGCGTGGACGGCAATCTCGGCATTCTCATCGTCAACAACATGCTGCTGACGGGCTTCGATGCGCCGGTGGAACAGGTGATGTATCTGGACAAGGTGGTGGTGGCGCACAACCTGCTGCAGACCATTGCGCGCGTCAACCGCGTGGGCGGCGAGGCCAAGGACAAGGGCTTCATCATCGACTACGTGGGCATCGGCCATCACCTGAAAAAGGCGCTGGACAACTACGACGAGCGCGAACAGAAGGAAATCGAGGACGCCCTCAGCTTTCCGGAGCAGGAACTGCGTGAGCTTGAGGCCGCGCACGCCGAGATCATGGCGCTACTGAAGAAGCACGGCTTGACGGACCTGACCGACCACGACGCCTTTTTCGATGTGTTCTACGACGAAGACATCCGCTTTGCCTTCATGCTGGCATTCAAGAAGCTGACGCGCGCGCTGAACACGGTGTTCCCGGCCAAGGAAGCGTTGGCCTACATGGCCGACTACCAGGCGCTGACCGAAATCAACGTTCTTGCCGGCAAACACTTCCGCGACGCACGCCTGAGCATGAAGGGCATCCCGCCCAAGCTGCGTGCCATCGCCGATGCGCACCTGCAATCGACGGGCATCGACGTCAAGGTGAAGCCGATTTCCATCCTCGACGAGGATTTCGAGAAAGATGTGGGCGAGCGCAAGCGCACCAAGACCAAGGCCGCCGAGGTGGAACACGCCATCCGTCATCATCTGGATGTGGAACTGGATGACGATCCGGATTTGCAGGCATCATTTGCCGAGGCGCTTGCGGCCATCTTGGAGGAGTTCAAGAACAACTGGGACAAGATTTACGTGGAGCTGGAAAAGCTGCGCCAGCGCATCAAGGAGGCTGGCAAGGAACCAACCTACGGGCTGAACCGCAAGAAGCAGATGCCATTCTTTCGCCTGTTCCAGGGAGAATTGGAAATGGCCATGGAACAGGCGCCCGACTACTGCGGCAAGCCCGACGAGCGCATCGCCGTGCTTGTGGACTTGACCCAGCAGGTCTACAACGCCGTGGAGCGGGAATTGAAGCTGGCGGGCTTCTGGGAAAGCATCCCGGCGCGTAACAAGCTCAAGGCAGAGCTGCAGCGGATTTTCGTGGCGCCGCAGTTTGCGAGGGTGCCCGACCTGGTGAGAAAACGCGAGGCGATCATCAGCCGCGTGATGGAGCTGGCCGAGGCCAGGAACGACACGATTCTTTACGCCGAATGATGCCATGAACCTGAGGTATGAAATCCGGCGTTCGGCGCGGCGAAAGAAAGTTACCATCACAGTGGAACGCGACCGCTCGGTGGTCATTCAAGCGCCAGCGAGTGTGCCGGAGGAAAAAATTCGGCAACTGGTGGAAAGCAAGCGTCAGTGGCTTTACGAGAAGTTGCAGGATGCACGGAAATACCAACCGATCGTACCGCCCGGCAAGGAACTGGTGAACGGCGAAGCGGCGCTGTATCTGGGCCGCCACTACCGCATCGAATTGGTGGATACAGGGGAAGTGGAAGTCCGTTTTGCAGGCAAGTTCCTCATCCCGCGCTCGCGCGCTGGCCAGCGCAAGCAGGTGCTGCGTCAGTGGTATGTCGAGCGCGCGCAGGAAAAAATCCTGTCGCGCGTGCGCATGTATGCCCAAAGCCTTGGCGTGACCTACCAGCAGGCGAAAATCAGCGACAGCCGCCTTCGCTGGGGTTCCTGCACGCCGGGCGACAACCTCCACTTCAACTGGCGGCTGATCAAGGCGCCCATGTTCGCGATCGACTACGTGGTCGTGCACGAGCTGGCGCACCTCATCGAGGCGAACCACACGTCGCGATTCTGGAACATCGTGCGTGCACAACTACCCGCCATGGAGCGCGCCCGTGACTGGCTGCGCGAGTACGGTCAAAGCCTCGAGGAAGAAGTATAGCCATCGCCATCGACGCTTTCACGGCAAGGCCATCACGTTTGTTCCGCTTGCAAGTCACTGATTCGCAATGGAGGCCAGGGTCGGAATCGAACCGGCGTACGCGGATTTGCAGTCCGCTGCATGACCACTCTGCCACCTGGCCATTGCTTGGCGCCTCGCGACGTCGATGGTCGCGGTTTGCCTGTGTAAAGCAAAACCCCGGCAGGCCGAGGTTCGTCGTGAAACTTGGAGCGGGAAACGAGACTCGAACTCGCGACCCCGACCTTGGCAAGGTCGTGCTCTACCAACTGAGCTATTCCCGCATCGGAGCCGTGAATGATAGCAGAATCAGGTTTGCTGTGAATAGCCTGAGTGGCACTACGGCACGCTGTTTCGCGCCTGCATCGAAGCGCCGCGTGCCAGGCGGGGGGAAACAACAAGGCCCTGAACGGATCAGGGCCCTGGGTGCAATCTGGAGCGGGAAACGAGACTCGAACTCGCGACCCCGACCTTGGCAAGGTCGTGCTCTACCAACTGAGCTATTCCCGCATCGGAGCCGCGCATTCTAATACGTGAATCGGTGCCGTCAAGTCGTCACAATGGGCGCTGACCGGTGGTCCTGGCGCCGGTCAGGGTTGATCGCCCGTCGCGGGCTTCCCGGGCGTGTCGCCACGCAGCATGGGCCAGGCCGCGCGCAGGTAATACAGGCCAGACCAGATCGTCAGGATTCCCGCGATCACCAGCAGGCCTTCGCCGATGTGATAGAGACGCAACGCGGCAGCCTCCTTCTCGTGCTGCACGATCAACACCACCAGGGCCACCATCTGCATCACGGTCTTGAGCTTGCCGATCATGGCCACTTTGACGGTGGCGCTCATGCCAATTTCGGCCATCCATTCACGCAGGGCCGAGACGCTGATCTCACGCCCGACGATGATCGCCGCGGTCACCGCCATCAGGATGCCGGGCCAGCCGGTGCTCGGATGCGACTGCACCAGCAGGAACAGCGTCACTGCCACCATCAGCTTGTCGGCGACCGGGTCGAGGAAGGCACCGAACGCGGAGACCAGGTTCATTCGCCGGGCCAGGAAGCCATCGAGCCAGTCGGTGACCGCCGCCAGCACGAACACGATCGCGGCCGCGATGTTGTGGCCACGGAACGGCAGGTAGAAGACCACCACCATGACTGGCAACAGGGCAACGCGAAAAAGGGTCAGCCAGGTCGGCAAGTTGATGCGCATGATTCGTCCCGAGAATGGGTGCCAGTGTCGCACGCCGGCACGTCGATGCCGCGTGCAGCTTTGGGCCGGTGTTCAGCCATGCAGGCTCGCGTAAATCCGTTCGGCGAGACCACGGTTGATGCCCTTTACCTGCATCAGTTCCTCGACGCCGGCCGCCGCCACGCCCTGCATGCCTCCAAAGGCCTTGAGCAGGGCCGAGCGACGGCGTACCCCGATGCCGGGCACGTCCTCCAGCACGCTCCGCGTGCGGGCCTTCTCGCGCCGGTTGCGATGGCCGCTGATGGCAAAGCGGTGCGCCTCGTCGCGCACCGCGGCAACCAGGTGCAACGCTGGCGATGACGTGCCCGGGTGCAATTCGCGACCCGGGCTGCCCGGTTCGAGCCGGGCCAGTACCAGGGTTTCCTCGCCTGCCCGCCGGCCAGGCCCCTTGGCCACGCCGACCACCTCGATGCCGTCCACGCCCAGTTCGTGCAGGACCTCCATGGCCTGCGCCACCTGGCCGCTGCCGCCGTCGATCAACAATATATCCGGACGGGCGCCCTCCCCCTCGGCGAGCCTGCGAAAACGCCGGGTCAATGCCTGGCGCATGGCGGCGTAATCGTCACCGGGTGTGATGCCGTTGATATTGAAACGGCGATAGTGGGATTTTTCGGGCCCTTCCGGCCCGAACACCACGCACGAGGCGACGGTCAGCTCGCCCATGGTGTGGCTGATGTCGAAACACTCGATGCGTCGTGGCATGGCGGCCAGACCCAGCACCTTTTGCAGATCGTCGAAACGGGTTCCCAGCGTCTGCCGGCTGGCCAGCCGTGCGCTCAGCGAAGCCTGCGCGTTGCGCTCGGCCATCTGCAGGAACTGCGCGCGGTCACCGCGTACGTTCGATTTCAGATCCACCGCATGCCCGGCGTGCTGGCTGAGCAGCTCGGCGAGGATGCCCCGGTCAGCCAGCGCCTCGCCCAGGATCAGCTCGCGCGGTACCGGTCGATCCAGGTAGTACTGCGCGATGAATTGCGCCAGCACGTCGGCCGGCGTGGCATCCAGCGGCAGGCGCGGGAAGAAATCCCGCGTGCCCAGACTGATCCCATTGCGGAAAAACAGCACGCTGACGCAGGTCATGCCCGCCTCGATCCGGCACGCAATGACGTCCATGTCGGCGCTGGCGCCTCGCACATGGTTCTGTGCCCTCAACTGGCGCAAGGCAGCCACCTGGTCGCGCAGCTTTGCGGCACGCTCGAACTGCAACGCCTTGCTGGCCTGCTCCATTCCCTCGGCCAGTTCGTCGATCACCGCGTCGCTGTGGCCTTCCAGGAACATCTCGGCGTGGCGCACGTCCTCGCGATAGTCTTCCACGCTGATCATGCCCGCGCACGGCGCACTGCAGCGGCCGATCTGGTACAGCAGGCACGGCCGCTCGGGGTGGCGGCAACAATCGTTGACGCACTGGCGTACCTTGAACAGCTTCTGCATCAGGTTGAGGCTTTCGCGCACCGCATGGGCGCTCGGATAGGGACCGAAATAGCGCCCCGGCAGATTTTTCGCGCCACGGTGAAACGCCAGTCGGGGAAAGTCCTCGCCACTGGAAAGGTAAATGTAGGGATAGCTTTTGTCGTCGCGCAGCAGGATGTTGTAGCGCGGCTTGAGCGACTTGATCAGCTGCGACTCCAGCAGCAGCGCCTCGCCCTCGGTGCGCGTGACCGTGATCTCCACGCGCGCGATCTGGGCCACCATGGCCGCGATGCGCGGCTCCATCCGCGGCTTCAGGAAGTAACTGCCGACGCGCTTCTTGAGATTGCCGGCCTTGCCGACATAGAGCAGTTCCCCGGCCGCATCGAAATGACGATAGACGCCGGGCGAGGAAGTGAGTGTGCGGACGAAAGCCTTGCCGTCGAAGTGGGGCGATTGCGCGGACTGCATGGCGGCATTCTAGCGGGTGTGGACGGTGACCCTACGGATATGGTGGCTCAGGCGTGCGAGCGCAACCAATGCTCGGCGCGCTGCAGATCCGATTCGGTGTCGATACCCGGCGGGAATGGCTCGGGGGTCAGCCGCACCGCGATCGCGTGGCCATGTTCGAGTACCCGTAGCTGCTCCAGCGATTCGGTCTGTTCCAGCGGCGTGCGCGGCAGGTGCGTGTAGCGGTCAAGGAAGCCGGCACGGTACGCATAGATACCGATGTGGCGCAGGAACGGCGTGCCGGACGGCAGCGTGTGCCGGTCGCCGGCAAACGCATCGCGAGCCCACGGCAGCGGTGCGCGACTGAAGTACAATGCGCGGCCGTTGACGGTACGCACGAGCTTCACCACGTTCGGGTCGAACAGCTCCTCGGCGCCGATGATCGGCGCCGCCAGGGTGGCCATCGGCGCGTCGTCGTCGGCCAGCGCCTGCGCCACTGCGCGGATACCGACGGCCGGCGCGAACGGCTCGTCGCCTTGCAGGTTCACCACGATGCTGTTCTCGGCCCAGCCGTAATGCCGTGCGCACTCGGCCAGGCGGTCACTGCCCGAAATGTGGTCGCGGCGGGTCATGCAGATATCCACCCCCGCCAGCCCGGCCAGCGCGTCGGCCACGCGCGGATCATCCACCGCCACCACGACCTGGCTGGCGCCCGCCTGCAGTGCGCGCCGCGCCACTCGCGCCACCATCGGCACGCCACCGATTTCGCGCAACGGCTTGGCCGGCAGGCGGGTCGAGCCGTAGCGGGCGGGGATCGCCACGATGAACGGAGGTACGGCAAACGACATTTTTCATTCCCTGAACAGGTTGCGGAATCGTAGAGCCACGATACAACGACTGTCGCGGCTACTTCAGTCGGCGTTTTGCAAAGTAAAGCCACAGCCATTGGCCAGGTCATGGAAACCGGGGAACGACGTGGCAACGTGGCGGCAGTCATTGATTCGCACCGGACCGTCGGCGCGCAACCCGGCCACCGCGAAACTCATGGCGATGCGATGGTCGGTGAGGCTCTCCACCGTGCCACCACCGATCCTGCCGCCATCGATGATCGCACCATCCGGGGTTTCCTCGATGGCGACGCCCAGCGTACGCAGGCCGGTGGCCATGGTGGCGATGCGATCGGACTCTTTCACCCGCAACTCCTCCGCGCCCCGAACCACCGTGCGTCCGACCGCGGCAGCCGCGGCGACGAACAGCACCGGCAACTCGTCGATCATGTCCGGCACCAGCTCCACCGGAAGTTCGATGCCGTGCAGCGGAGCATGGCGCACCAACAGATTGCCCACGGGCTCCCCGCCCGCTTCGCGCTGGTGTTCCACGACGATGTCTGCGCCCATCAGGCGCAGCGCCTGCAGCAGTCCGGTACGGCGCGGGTTGAGGCCTATCGTCGGCAGTAGCAACTGCGAACCCGGCACGATGCTCGCAGCAACCACGAAGAATGCCGCCGAGGAAAAGTCCGCCGGCACCTCTATATCGGTGGCGCGCATGGCATGGCCGCCGTCGAGCCGTGCCCGGCCCGGCTCAAATACGACCGGCCAGCCGAAAGCGGCCAGCATGCGCTCGGTGTAGTCACGGGTTGGATGCGGCTCCACTACCTCAGTGGTACCGCGGGCATACAGGCCGGCCAGCAACAAGGCAGATTTCACCTGGGCGCTGGCGACCGGCAGTTCGTAGCGGATGCCGCGCAGGGCCGAGCCGCCATGGAGTCGCAATGGCGGCATGCCGTCGCGCGTGTCGATGCGCGCTCCCATCTGCACCAGCGGATCGGTCACCCGGCGCATCGGACGCCGGGAAAGCGAGGGGTCGCCCACCAGTTCACTCCCGAACGCCTGCCCGGCGAGCAACCCCGCGAGCAGGCGCATGCCGGTGCCGGCGTTGCCGCAATCCAGTGGCCGGGTCGACCCGCGCAGGCCGTGCAACCCGACCCCGTGCACGATCCGTTCGCCGTGCGATGGGGTATCGATCCGCACCCCGAGCTGTGCCAGGATCGCTGCGGTGGCACGCGTATCCTCGCCCTCGAGAAAGCCCCGGATGTGCGACCTTCCCTCGGCGATGGCGGCCAGCATCAAGGCCCGATGCGAGATCGACTTGTCGCCCGGAACGCGCACGCTGCCATGCAGCGGCCCGCCGGCGCGGCTGATCCAGTCCAGTCGTCTGTTCAAGGCAACGCCACCGGATAGGATCCCAGTACGCGTATCGTCGCGGCCGACTCGCCGATGTCGTGCACGGCGGCCTGCAGGGCGTCGTCTTCGATATGTCCGGAGACGTCGATGAAGAATGCATATTGCCATTTGCCGGTGTGTGCCGGGCGCGACTCGATCCGGTTCAGGCTGACGCCGTGCGTGGCGAACGGGCTGAGCACGTCATACAGCGCACCAGGCTTGTCGTTCACCGTGATCAGCAGCGAAGTACGGTCATTGCCTGACGGCGGAAACAGCGAGCGCCCGATCACCAGGAAGCGGGTGGTGTTGTCGGCACGATCCTCGATGCCTTTGGCCACGGTCTTGAGGCGGTAGACCTTGCCGGCCGTCTCGCCGGCGATCGCCGCCGCGTCGTCCGCATGGCGAGCCAGGCGCGCCGCCTCGGCATTGCTGCCGACCGCGATGCATTCGACGTCAGGCAGGTTGATGCGCAGCCAGGTCTTGCACTGCTGCAGCGACTGCGCGTGGGCGTAGACCCGGCGCACATCCTCCGGCTTGCCGGTCAGCGAATGCAGGCACTGGTGTACGCGCAGTTCCACCTCGCCGCAGATGGTGGCGTCGGCGGTGAGGAACATGTCCAGGGTAACCTGGATCATGCCCTGCCCCGAGTTCTCCACCGGCACTACGCCGAAGTCGGCATGGCCGGCGGCGACTTCTTGGAATACCTCCTCGATGCTGCCCAGCGGCAGGCCGTAGGCGGCATGACCGAAATGCTTGTGCACGGCCTGCTCGCTGAACGTGCCCTCCGGCCCCAGGTAGCCGATCTTCAGCGGATCCTCCTGGGCCAGGCACGAGGACATGATCTCGCGGAACAGGCGCACCATTTCGACATCCGACAACGGGCCTTGATTGCGGTCGACCACCATGCGCAGCACGTGCGCCTCGCGCTCCGGGCGGTAGTAGTCGATCGCGGAAAGCCCGGTCCCCTTCACCTTGGCCACCGTTTGCGCATGACTCGCGCGTTCGGAGATCAGTTGCTGGATCTGTCGATCGATACTGTCGATGCGCTCGCGCATCTCGCCCAGAGGGGTTTTGGGTTCACTCATGGTTTGGCCGCCTGGATGGAAAGAAGTCCGTTCAAGGTCTGGCATCTTGCCTGAGAAACGGGGTGCCTGACCAATCAGCCATGGCGCTGCGCAAAATCACGCATGAACCCGGTGAGTGCCTGCACGGCCTCCACCGGCAACGCGTTGTACAACGATGCACGCATGCCACCGACCGCCTTGTGGCCTTTCAGGGCAAGCAGCCCTGCGGCCTCTGACTCCTGCAGAAAAACGGGATCGAGCGCGCTGTCGTGCAGGGTGAACGGCACATTCATGCGCGAGCGTGCAGAGGGCTCGACCGGGTTGCGATAGTAGCCGTCTGAGCCGTCGATCGCCTGATACAGCAACTCCGCCTTGGTGCGATTGGCGGCGGCCATCGCCACCAGCCCACCCTGCGCGTGAAGCCACTGGAAGGTCAGCCCGGCCAGGTACCAGCCCCAGGTATTGGGGGTGTTCAACATCGAATGGGCAGCGGCATGCTCGGCGTAGCGGAAGATCCGCGCCATCGGCCTTCCCGGGCGCTGCAACAGGTCGCGGCGAATGATCATCACCACCAGGCCGGCGGGGCCGATGTTCTTCTGTGCGCCAGCGTAGATCAGGCCGAAGCGGCCGATGTCCAGCGGCCCGGACAGGATATTCGAGGACATGTCGGCGACCAGCGGCACCGCTCCGACCTCGGGAATGTCGTGAAACTCCACGCCGTGGATCGTTTCGTTGGGGGTGTAGTGCACATAGGCGGCGTGCGGGTCGAGCTGCCAGCTTTCGCGTTGCGGCAGTCGTCGGTAGTCGTCGGCCCTGGCGCTGGCGGCGACGTTGACCTTCACATATGGCGATGCCTCGTTGGCGGCCTTGGTGCTCCAGTGGCCGCTGTCGATGTAGTCGGCGCAGTCACCGGTCGCCGCCAGGTTCATCGGGATCTGGGCGAAATGCTGGGTGGCGCCACCTTGCAGGAACAGTACGGCATAGTCGTCCGGGATGGCCAGCAGCGTCCGCAGGTCCGCTTCCGCCTGGGCGGCCATGTCGATGAAACGCTTGCCGCGATGGGACTGTTCCATCACCGAGATGCCACTGCCCTGCCAGTCCAGCAGCTCATCCCGGGCGCGTTCAAGCACGGCCGGCGGCAACACGGCCGGACCGGCGCTGAAGTTCCAGACTCTGCTCACGTGGGTTCGCTTCCCGTCATTCAATGGTCCGGGCATTATGCCGCGGCGCAGCATGTACTAGTCAACTGCTGGACAGGACACTCAGAAGCGAACCAGCAGCACCAGGGCGATCGCCAGTGCCAGCACCGCAGCCGTCACGATCAGCCACCACGCTTCGCCGGAAGGTGCAACGTCCGTTTCCGGCAGATCGGGCGGCGGCTGTGCAGCCTCGAGGCTCTCCGGCTCCGGCTCCATGCCGGGGGCTTCGAGTATGAAGCGATGCATGGCCAGGCCGATCTGGTCGCCGCCTTGCAGCGCTACCCGTTGCACGGCGATGCCATTCACGCGCAGGCGGTGCCGGTCCGATGGACAGGTGGACTCCAGCATCAAGCGGCCTTCCTCCCAGGCGATGCGCAGACCCAGTTGCTCGCCCTGCGCCAGGCCCAGTGGACTGCGCCCCCCGGGGCCCAGCTCCAGACCGTCCTGCACCGGCAACATGCGGCCGGACAGCGGACCGGCCACGGCACGCAGGGCCACCGCGCAGCGCTCCTGTTCCGGCACCTGGCGGGGCACGCGCGAGGCCGGATCGACATCGTCGCGCAGCAACAGGCGGCATTCGCCGATACTCACCACGTCGCCCGCGTGCAACAGCGCACGCTCACGCACGGGCCGCGCATTGACATAGACTCGATCGGCCGACGGCAGCACCTGGAGGATCCAACCACGGCGGTCCTGGTCGATCCGCAGATGCCGCGGAGCCGCCTGGCTGGCCGCCAGCACCAGGTCGTTGTCGGAAGCACTGCCAATGCGTAGTTGTGCCTGCGCCCAATGAAAATCCTCACGGGCCGCATTGGGGAATTCGATGCGCATGGTTGACCAGGTCGATGGGTCGCGAAACTCTACCACGCGGGTGCGTGGCATTAAGATGGGGCTTTGGCCAGAGACGCATTCATGCCCAGCATCGATCTTCGCCGTCCGCACCAGTTGTCGATCGCAGACGCCCGCGCGGTGGTCGACAAGGTCGCAGCCCGCATGCACGAGAAATTCGGCATGACTGGCCAGTGGCAGGGCGATACCCTGGGATTCTCCCGCCCGGGCATCAGCGGCGCGATCGTGGTCGAGGACGGCTCGGTTCAGGTACGCGCGCAACTGGGCCTGATGCTGGCGCCGCTGAAGGGCATGATCGAGCAGGAGATCCAGCGCAAGCTGGATGAACACTTCGCCTGACCCGCTCGGCGGCAACCTTGATGATTCTTTAACCAGCCGGCTGTTCGTGGCATAATCGTCGGCTTACGCAGCCATCTCGGCTGCGCGTGAAACCCGGAACACATGGCCAAAGACGACGTCATCGAAATGGAAGGCACGGTCCAGGAGACCCTGCCCAACACCATGTTCCGCGTGCAACTGGAAAACGGGCACGTGGTTACCGCCCACATCTCCGGGCGCATGCGCAAACACTACATCCGCATTCTCACGGGCGACAGGGTCAAGATCGAAATGACTCCGTACGACCTGAGCAAGGGACGCATCACCTACCGCATGAAATAGGGCGGTTGGCGCGTACGGCCGCGCGGTGACGAACCCGGACAAGCAAAAGCGGCGCAGTGCGCCGCTTTTGCTTGTCTGCGGACCGGGTTGTCGTGCTGGTCATTCGACCACGGCCGGCAGCTTCGCCGCTGCCTTGCACTCCACCTTCAACTCACCATCGGCCACGCTGAGCTGCACCACGCCGCCATCGGCCAGTTTGCCGAACAGCAGCTCGTCCGCCAGCACGCGCTTTACCTTCTCCTGGATTACCCGTGCCATCGGCCGTGCACCCATTTGCGGATCGAAGCCGTGCTCGGCCAGCCAGCGACGGGCGTCGGCGTCCACGTCCAGACTCACCTTCTTCTCGGTCAGTTGGCTTTCCAGTTCGATCAGGAACTTGTCCACCACACGCAGAATGTGCTCGAAGTCCAACGCGCTGAACTGGATGATCGCATCCAGCCGGTTGCGGAACTCCGGGGTGAAGATGCGGCGGATCACTTCCATTGCATCGGATTCGTGCTTCTGCTCCACGAAACCCATCGTGCGACGCGCCGCCACGGCCGCGCCGGCATTGGTGGTCATCACCACCACCACGTTCTTGAAGTTTGCCTCGCGGCCATTGGTGTCGGTAAGCACGCCGCGATCCATGACCTGCAACAGGATGTTGAACACGTCCGGGTGTGCCTTCTCGATCTCGTCCAGCAGCAGCACGGCATGCGGATGCTTGGTGATCGCCTCGGTCAGCAGACCGCCCTGGTCGAAGCCGACATAGCCCGGCGGCGCACCGACCAGGCGCGAGACCGAATGACCCTCCATGTACTCGGACATGTCGAAACGGATCATCTCGATGCCGAGTTGCATCGCCAGTTGTTTGGTGACCTCGGTCTTGCCCACGCCGGTCGGGCCGGCCAGCAGGAAACAGCCGATCGGCTTGGACGGGTCAGCCAGGCCCGAACGGGCCATCTTGATCGACGCCGCCAGCGCTTCGATGGCGGGATCCTGACCGAACACCACCATCTTCAGATTACGTTCGAGGTTGCGCAGCACATCGCGGTCGGAGGCGGACACCTGCTTTTCGGGAATCCGCGCCATCTTGGCGACGATGTATTCCACTTCGCCGACATCCACGGTGCCGGTACGTTGATCCTCCGGCAGCAACCGCTGGCGCGCGCCCGCCTCGTCGATCACGTCGATCGCCTTGTCCGGCAACAGTCGGTCGGGGATGTGCTTCACCGACAGGTCCACCGCGGCCTTCAGCGCATCATTGGTGTACTCGACGTGGTGGTGCTCCTCGAAGCGCGAACGCAGGCCCTTGAGGATCTCGATGCTGTCGGCCACGGTGGGCTCGACCACGTCGATTTTCTGAAAGCGGCGGGCCAGCGCGCGATCCTTTTCGAATACGCCGCGGTATTCCTGGAACGTGGTCGAGCCGATGCAGCGCAGCTCGCCCGACGCGAGCATCGGCTTGATCAGGTTGGACGCGTCCATGGTGCCGCCGGAGGCGGAACCGGCCCCGATGATGGTGTGGATCTCGTCGATGAACAGAATCGCACCGGGCTGCTTCTTCAGCTGCGCGATCACGCTCTTGAGGCGCTTCTCGAAATCGCCGCGGTACTTGGTGCCGGCAACCAGCGCGCCCAGGTCCAGCGCCCAGATCGTTGCGCTTTCCAGAACCTCGGGCACCTCGCCATCGACAATGCGCTTGGCCAGGCCCTCGGCCAGCGCCGTCTTGCCCACGCCGGCCTCGCCGACATACAGCGGATTGTTCTTGCGGCGCCGGCACAGTACCTGAATGGTGCGCTCGATTTCGTCGGCCCGGCCGATCAGCGGGTCGATCTTTCCCTCCAGCGCCAGCTCATTGAGGTTGCTGGCGAATTCATGCAGCGGGTTGCCCTTCGGCTCGCCACCCTCCTCGCCTTCACGTTCGTTGCCGGAAACACCGGCCGTCGGCTCCTCGCCGATCTTGGCGATGCCGTGGGAGATGTAGTTGACCACGTCCAGTCGGGTGACTTCCTGCTGGTGCATGAAGAACACCGCGTGGGAATCCTTCTCGCCGAAGATCGCCACCAGCACATTGGCGCCGGTGACCTCCTTTCGGCCGGAAGACTGCACGTGGTAGACCGCACGCTGCAGTACGCGCTGGAAACCCAATGTGGGTTGCGTGTCGCGCTCGTCGCCCGGCGGCAGCACCGGCACCGTCTCGCTGATGATGCGGGTCAGTTCGCCCGACAGGCGCGGCAGGTCGGCGCCGCACGCCCGCAGGGCACCAAGCGCCGACTGGTTTTCGGTCAACGCCAGCAGCAGGTGTTCCACCGTCATGAATTCATGACGCTGTTCACGGGCCTGCTTGTAGCAATGGCCGATGGTGACTTCGAGATCCTTGCTGAACATTCGGATCGTCTCCGCTTGCTTTGTTGAGCGGCCTTCAGAGCCGCGATAAGCACAAAATGGGGGCGCTCAGAGCTTTTCCATAGTGCACAACAACGGGTGTTGATGCGAGCGTGAATATTCGTTTATGTGGGTGACCTTGGTTTCTGCCACTTCCCGCGTGAATACGCCGCAGACGCCTCGCCCGCGGGTATGGACGTGCAGCATGATCTGTACCGCCTGCTCCTGATCCAGGTTGAAGAAACTGCGCAGCACCTCGACCACGAAATCCATCGGTGTGAAATCGTCGTTCAGCAACAGCACTTGATACAGCGGTGGCCGCGCCACTTCGGGTTTGGCGCTTTCCACTGCCAGGCCGCGGCCGCTGTCTTGCTCGTGTTCGTTTTCGTGGGACATGGTTTCGTGGAACATGTTCTCTGGGTGCAAGTATACCCCGCAGCGGATGTGACCCGCTGCGTCGTGCACCTCCTGCAGGTAATGGCACAATGGATACTTTTCCAGCCCTGCCCCGTTCATGATCGCTTCCACCCCGCACCCTGAAGTCTGGCCCCCGCGCGGCACCGTGGCCTGCGTGGTGGCCGATGGCGAGCGCCACCCGATGGTGGGAGAAGAGGTGGCTGGCCGGCCCCTGGCCCCCGGCATTCACCGTGAACCGTGGCTGAGCCGCAGCGAAATGGCCGCCCCGGGCGAACGCCTGCACTGCCCGCTGGTCCCGCTGGGCATCGATGCGTGGCTGACCAGGCAGCGCCTGCCGCTGTCCAGCCTGAATCATCTGCCGCGAGGACTCCGCGCATGAAGGTGATGCTTGGCATCTCCGGCGGAGTCGACTCCTCGGTAGCCGCGCTGCTGTTGCAGCACACCGGTTACCAGGTGGAAGGCCTGTTCATGCAGAACTGGGAGGAGGACGGGCGCGGCGGCCCCTGCACCAGCGATGTAGACCGCAAGGACGCGGTTGCCGTCTGCGGCCACCTCGGCATCCCGTTCCACGCGCGCAATTTTGCAGCGGAGTACTGGGATGGCGTGTTCGAGCATTTCCTCGCCGAATACCGCGCCGGGCGTACGCCGAATCCGGATGTATTGTGCAATCGCGAGATCAAGTTCAAGACCTTTCTCGACGAGGCGCGCGCCCTCGGTGCCGACAGGATCGCCACCGGCCACTACGCGCGCATCGACTGCGTCGACGGACAGTACCGGTTGCTGCGCGCTACCGACGCCGCCAAGGACCAGAGCTATTTCCTGCACGCATTGGGCCAGCAAGCACTCGCGGCCACGTTGTTTCCGCTGGGCGATATCGAGAAGCCGCGCGTGCGCGAGCTTGCCCGCGGCGCCGCGCTGCCGACTCATGCCAAGAAGGACTCCACCGGCATCTGCTTCATCGGCGAGCGCGACTTCCGCAGCTTCCTGTCGCAGTACATCCCGGCCCGGCCCGGTGAAATGCGCACGCCCGACGGAACCTTGATCGGCGAGCACCAGGGCGTCATGTATTACACCCTGGGCCAGCGCAACGGCTTGGGTATCGGCGGCAGGCACGGTGCCAGCGGCGAGCCCTGGTTCGTGGTGGGCAAGGAGGTGTCGGCCAATGTTTTGTATGTTGCGCAGGGTGGTGAGAACCACTGGCTGTATTCACGGCGGCTGCACACCGAGGCACCACACTGGATCGCGGGTGCCCCGCCGGCGGCCGAGTTTCGTTGTACCGCGCGTACCCGCTATCGCCAGGCTGACCAGGCATGTACCGTCAACGTCAAAGCCGACGGCCTTGCACTACGCTTCGATACGCCCCAGCGCGCGGTCACGCCAGGACAATCGGTGGTTCTGTATGCCGGTGAGGTTTGTCTTGGCGGGGCCGTGATCGTGGCAACCGATGCAGCCTATGGCGGCCTGCTGCCAACGTTCACTCCTGCCACCCCACTCCACCACAGGGAATCGCAAGCTCGTGTTTGAAACCTTTGCCATGAACGAGGAGCGGATACTCGCCCTGGCCGGACTTTTCCAAGCCTGCACGCTGGCCCAGCAACTGGCCAACGACGGACGCTGTGACGACGCCGCGATGCAGGCCAGCGTGGCCAGCGTGTTTCGCATCGACGCACCTTCGGTGGTTGCCGTGTACGGCAACATCACGAGTCTCCGGCTGGGCCTGCGCAGCCTGGTCACCCAGCTGAACGAGAGCGAACGCGACATGTCGGTCACCCGCATGGTGGTCACGGTGATGCGGCTGGAACGCAGCCTTTCGGGTCGAGCTGCCCTGCTGGAACAGCTTCAGCAGGGCATTCTCGCGGCGCAGCGCCAGGTCGAGCATTTCGGCCAGGAGTCGCCCCAAGTGTACGGTCGGCTTGCGGAACTGTACGCCTCCACCCTGTCCACCTTGCGGCCACGGGTGATGGTCAGCGGCAACCCGCAGCAACTCCAGCAACCGGCGGTGGTCGAGAAAGTGCGTGCAAGCCTGCTGGCCGCGGTGCGCTCGGCGGTGCTGTGGCGGCAAGTCGGTGGGCGCCAATGGCAACTGCTGGTGTACCGGCGCCAGTGCAGCATGCTCGCCCGCGGCCTGCTGACCGGCGCTACCCTGGAGAATGGCTGACGGTCGTTGCGCGGAACCGCACGGAACGGACCCCGACAAGCCCCGGCGACGCCGGGGCTTGTCGGGGTCCGGGCATCATTCCTCCGGGACAGGAGACGCCACGGCGTCCAGGCCGTCCGTACCGGGAGCGGCGTCGCCATCGTTCGCGACTGCGTCGTTGCCGTTGTCCTCTTCCGCATCCAGCCGCATCACGCTGACCAGGGTTTCATCGGCGGGCAGCTTGATCAGGGTGACGCCCTGGGTGTTGCGTCCCAGTTGCGAGACCTCCGACACGCGGGTCCGGACCAGTGTGCCCCGGTCGGAAATGAGCATCAGCTCATGCGCCTCGGTGACCTGTACCGCGCCGACCAGTGCGCCGTTGCGCTCGGAGCATTGAATGCCGATCACGCCCTGCGTGCCGCGCCCCTTCTTGGTGAACTCGGACAATGCGGTGCGCTTGCCGTAGCCGCGTTCGGTCGCGGTGAGGATGTCGCCCTCGGCCGCCACGATCAACGAAACCACCTGGGCGTCACCAACCAGCTTCATGCCACGCACGCCGGCGGCGGTGCGCCCCATCGAGCGCACCGTGTTTTCGTCGAAGCGGTTGACCTTGCCGTTGGAGGCGAACAGCAGGATGTCGCTGTTGCCGTCGGTCATCTCGACGTTGACCAGCGCGTCGTCGTCACGCAACTTGATTGCCAGCTTGCCCTTCTGCAACTGGAAGGCGAACTCGGTCAGCGGGGTTTTCTTGACCGTGCCACGCCTGGTGGCGAAGAACACATAGCGATCTTCATCGTACTCGCGGATCGGCAATACCGCCTGTACCTGCTCGTTCTCGTCCAGCGGCAGCAGGTTGACGATCGGCTTGCCGCGGGCACCGGGGCCGGCTTCCGGGATCTGGTAGACCTTGAGCCAGTAGACGCGACCGGTACTGGTGAAGGTGAGCAGGATGTCATGGGTGTTGACTACCCACAACTGCTCGACCACGTCCTCGTCCTTCAGCGCGGAGGCTGAACGGCCCTTGCCGCCGCGACGCTGCGAACGGTAGGTACTGGCCGGCTGGCGCTTGATGTAGCCGGTGTGCGACAGCGTGACCACCATGTCTTCCTCGGCGATCAGGTCGAGGACGTCGAGATCCTCCTGCGAATGCTGGATGTCGGTGCGACGGGCATCGCCGAACTCGGTCTTGACCGCTTCGAGTTCTTCGCGAATGACTTCCAGCAGGCGGTTCGGATTTTCGAGGATCTCGATCAGGCCGCGGATGGTCTCCAGGATCTGCCGGTACTCGTCGGACAGTTTCTCCTGCTCCAGTCCGGTCAGGCGATTCAGGCGCATTGCCAGGATTTCCAGCGCCTGCACTTCGGACAGCTGGTAGCCGTCCTCCTTCAGCCCGTCACGCGGGTCCATGTCCTCCGGGCGCGACGCGTCGGCACCGGTGGCGGACAACAGTGCGCGCACCAGGCTCGCTTCCCAGCGCCGCGAAACCATGCGCTCACGCGCTTCGGCCGGCGACGCCGAGGTCTTGATCAGCTCGATCATCTCATCGATGTTGGCCAGCGCCACAGTGAGCCCTTCGAGAATGTGCGCCCGGGCCCGTGCCTTGCGCAATTCGAAGATCGTGCGGCGGGTGACCACCTCGCGGCGGTGGCGGATGAACGCCACCAAAATGTCCTTGAGGTTCAGCAATTTCGGCTGGCCGTCCAGCAGCGCCACCATGTTGATGCCGAAGGTGACCTGCAGTTGGGTCTGCTGGAACAGGTTGTTCAGCACCACGTCACCCATCGCATCCTTGCGGATTTCGATGACTATACGCATGCCGTCCTTGTCCGACTCGTCGCGCAGCTCGCTGATGCCTTCGAGCTTCTTTTCCTTGACCAGCTCGGCGATCTTCTCGATCAGCCGCGCCTTGTTCACCTGGTACGGCAACTCGTGGACGATGATGGTCTCGCGGCCGTTCGGTTCGGTCTCGATTTCGGCCTTGGCACGCACCAGGATGCGGCCGCGACCCGTGCGGTAGGCCTCGATGATGCCGGCCGACCCGTTGATGATGCCATGGGTCGGGAAATCCGGACCCGGGATGTAGTGCATCAACTCGTCGATGCCCAGCCCGGGATCGTCAATCAACGCGATCGTCGCGGCAATCACCTCGTTGAGGTTGTGCGGCGGAATATTGGTCGCCATGCCCACTGCGATACCGGCCGAACCATTGACCAGCAGGTTGGGCACGCGCGATGGCAGCACCAGCGGTTCGCGTTCGCTTTCATCGTAGTTGAAGCCGAAATCGACGGTTTCCTTGTCGATGTCCGCGAGCAGTTCGTGGGTGAGCCGCGACATGCGCACTTCGGTGTACCGCATCGCCGCGGCGTTGTCGCCATCGACCGAACCGAAGTTGCCCTGGCCATCGACCAGCATGTACCGCAGCGAGAACGGTTGCGCCATGCGCACGATCGCGTCGTACACCGACTGATCGCCGTGCGGATGGTATTTACCGATGACGTCACCGACCACGCGGGCGGATTTCTTGTATGGCTTGTTCCAGACGTTGCCCAGTTCGTTCATCGCGAACAACACACGTCGATGTACGGGCTTCAGACCATCGCGGACATCGGGAAGTGCGCGGCCGATGATCACGCTCATGGCGTAATCGAGGTAGCTCTGGCGCATCTCGTCTTCGATGTTGACGCGTATGATTTCTTTGGCGGTTTCTGCCATGTAACGGCTTCCCTGTAGACAAAAAAAGGACGCTGGCGCCGTGTCGCAAGCGCATGCGCGAGTGACGCGAAATCAACCGCGCAATTGTATCACGGATGACCCCAAAAAGACAGGATTTAGTCGTTATGAATCAGTCATTTACGAGGCAGCCGCCGGTTGCTTGCAAAGCAGCCCGCATGCTGTCGAGAAGTTGACCGGTGCAGCGACCACCGAACCGGCGGCTGGCGCCGGCGCCGTTCCACGGCAAACAGCACCCAAGGGACATCCTCAGCACCCGAACAGCGCCTGCATCGCCATGCTGTTGGGGCGCTCGATCACCCCGCGCTCGGTGACGATCGCGTCGATCAGCTCGGCCGGGGCCACGTCGAACACGGGATTCCACGCGTGCGCTCCCTCCACCACGGTACGCCTGCCTGCGATGGAGAGGAGCTCGGCCGGGTCGCGCAGCTCGATCTCGATCTCCTCACCGTTGCCGGTAGCCATGTCCACCGTGGACGAGGGCGCCACCACCATGAACTTCACTCCGTGGTATTTCGCCGCGATCGCCAGCTGGTAGGTGCCGATCTTGTTTGCCGTATCGCCGTTGGCGGCAATCCGGTCCGCACCGACGATGACCCACTGCACGGCGCCGGATTTCATCAGGTGCGCTGCGGCCGAGTCGGCGATCAACCGGGCCGGGATGCCATCGCGCACCAACTCCCACATGGTCAGTCGCGCTCCCTGCTGCCAGGGTCGGGTTTCGCCGGCATAGACCCGGACGATCCGCTGTGCGGCGACGCCTGCACGGATCACCCCGAGCGCGGTACCGTAACCGGCGGTGGCCAGCGAACCGGTGTTGCAATGGGTCAGCACCCCCGATCCCGGAGAGATCAACGAGGCTCCGAGTTCGCCCATGCGCCGATTGGCCGCCAGATCCTCATCCTGGATCGCCCGTGCTTCGCGCAACAGCACCTCGGCATCGGCTCCGCCAGCGGCGCGCTTGTTCATCCGGTCCAACGCCCACATCAGGTTCACCGCCGTGGGGCGCGCGGCGCGCAGGTTGGCCAGTACCGGTTCCAGCGCAACGCCCTGCTGTGCCGCCATGGCCACCCCCCACGCCGCGGCAATGCCGATCGCCGGCGCGCCACGCACCACGAGTTCGCGAATGGCCGCGGTGACTTGCGCCGCGTCGCGACAGTCGACCCAGCGTTCCTCGCCCGGCAGCAAACGCTGATCGAGCAGGCGCAGATGGTCACCCTGCCATTGCACGGCGCGGATGGAGTCGTGAGTTTCGTTGGATGTGGTCATCCGTTCATTATCGCCTGCCGCGCAGGTGCTGCGCACGGCGGGCGAGCGCACTCAACTGCGTTGGCGCAACCACTGGTGGATGGCAGGAGGCACCTCGCGTTGCGCGCGACTGGAAACGTAGATGCCGATATGACCGCCCTTGAACGCGAGCTGGGTGTAGTCGGCAGTGCCGACGTGCTCGCCCAGCGCACGTGATGCATCCGGCGGCACCAGGTGATCCTGCTCGGCGAAGATGTTCAGCACCGGATGGGTGATCATGCCCAGGTCCACCGCCTGTCCGCCAATCTCCAGTTGGCCCTTGATCAGCTTGTTACCCTGGTAGAACTCCTTGATGAACTGCCGGAACGCCTCGCCGGCCTGGTCTGGGGAGTCGAAGATCCAGCGCTCCATGCGCAGGAAGTTCTCCAACTCGGTCGGGTTGTCGAGGATGTCGACCATGCCGATGTATTTCTGCTGAGTCAGCCGGATCGGCTTCAGCGTCAGGTACATATAGTTCATCAACCCAGCAGGGATGTTGCCCATGGTGTCGACGAACAGGTCCACGTCCATGTTGCGTGTCCAGTGCGACAACATGTTGTCCGGCGTATGGAAATCCACCGGAGTGACCATGGTGATCAGGTTCTTCACCTTGCCCGGATGCAGCGCGGTGTAGCACAACGAGAATGCACCGCCCTGGCAAATACCCAGCAGGTTGATCGCATCCAGATCGTGGCGTGCGCGCACGGCATCGACACAGCGGTCGAGATAGCCGTTGATGTAGTCGTCGAGGGTCAGCCAGCGGTCGGCACCATCGGGATAACCCCAGTCGATCAGGTAGAGGTCCTCACCCTGCTCCAGCAGGTTGCGCACCATCGAGCGATCGGCCTGCAGGTCGGTCATCCATACCGTGTTGACCAGCGCATAGACGATCAGCAAGGGGGTTTTCGATGTCTTCTTGCCGTGGCCGGTGAAATGCCAGACCTTGAGCTTGTCCTCGCTGTAGACCAGCTCGCGCGGCGTGTTGGCGTACTCGGGCTCGCGCATTCGGCGCAGGTTGGCCATGCCGGCGGCCAGCTTCCGCTGGAACGTGGCCATGTCGGTCAGGGCCCGGACGGGGTCGATGCGCATTGGTGTTTGCATGGCTGCTTTCCTTTACTTGCGCTTGCGTGAGCCGGTACGGGGCGTCGCTGACGTGGCGGACTTGCGTGTCGTTCTGGCGGCGGCCTTCTTCGCGGGGGCTGCCGACTTGGGGCGGGCCGTCTTCTTTACCGCGGGTTTCGCCGCGGCGGCTGCCGGCCTGGTCAGCTGCCGCTTCAGCGCCGCCACCTCCCGGCGCAATGCCGCGATGTCGTCGGCATGATCGCCCGGCGTGCCGGCATGGCCGGCACGAAACTCGCGACGCAACGCCTGCAGCCGCTCCCCCAGGCTGGATACCTCGCTGCGCGTCGGCACGCCGAGTTCCCTGCAAAGTTGCTCGGTCTGCTCCTGTTGCAGTTGGCGCGCACGCATCTGCGTGTTCACCATTTCGCCATAGGCATCACGAAACTCGTCGGACAAGGCAATGTCCGCATAGGCTTCTTCCGAGGCGTCCACCCACAGGTCGTAGAGTGCCTTGATCGAATCGATCTGGGCGCCCGGTTCGGCATGCTCGGCCAATTTGTCCTGCAAGCGCTGCATGCCCTGCAGGTTGGCACGCTGAATCAACTCCTGATAGCGCGCAGATGCCTGCATGGAAGCCAGCAAGGCCGCGACCAGGGCCTGTTGCTTCATCTGCTGTTCGCGGTTCAGGCCAAACGCCGGAGTCGGATCCCGCATGCCCGGCAGATCGCCCAAGCTGCTGTGTTGTGCCGCCTGCCACCACGACTGCCATTGACGTGCAAAGCTCTCGGTACCCGCACTGTCGATGCTGCCAAAGGCCTGGGCGAACGGCTGGGTGACACTACCGAACATCTCCTGCAGTTGCTGCCGCCAGTCGCCCACCGGCCTGGTACCGCCGCTGCCGGCCACGGCCGTCTGCATCCAGTCGAAATATCCCTTCAGCCCCGCCAGTGTCCGCTCCAGGGTGTCGTTGCCGGCTTCCGAGGCAACCGGCGGTGCGAATGGATTCGTGGCGGGCGCCTGCTGGAACTGGCGGGTCCAGGCGTCCCAGGACTGCTGCGCCAGCGCCTGATAGTCCTTCATGAAATCACTTGCCGGATCAGCCATGGGTGCGTCCTCGTGCGGGAGTGTGCTGCATCGTAACAAATGCTGCCGAACGGAATCGTCGATGCCACAACGAGCAAGGCCCGGCATGTGCCGGGCCTTGCTGATGGCCTTGCCATGTGAATCAGACGCTGGCGCGCTCTTCCTCGGTCACCGCCTTCATCGACAGGCGGATGCGACCCTGCTTGTCCACTTCGAGCACCTTGACCTTGACGATGTCGCCTTCCTTGAGCTTGTCGGAAACCTTCTCCACCCGCTCATCGGAAATCTGTGACACATGCACCAGGCCATCCTTGCCCGGCATGATCGTCACGAAGGCACCGAAGTCCATCAGCTTGGCGACCTTGCCCTCGTAGATGCGACCCGGCTCGACGTCGGAGGTGATCTGCTCGATGCGCTTCTTCGCCGCTTCGCCGGCCTCGCGGTTGACCGAGCCGATGATAATGGTGCCGTCATCGTTGATGTCGATCGTGGTGCCGGTCTCTTCGGTGATCGAGCGAATGGTCGCGCCACCCTTGCCGATCACTTCGCGGATCTTGTCCGGATGGATCTTGATGGTGATCAGGCGCGGTGCGAACTCGCTCATCTCGGTGCGGGCCTCGGTCAGCGCCTTGCCCATCTCGCCCAGAATATGCAGGCGACCACGCTTGGCCTGATCCAGCGCCACCTTCATGATCTCCTCGGTGATGCCGTCGATCTTGATGTCCATCTGCAGCGCGGAGATGCCATCGGCGGTGCCGGCCACCTTGAAGTCCATGTCGCCCAGGTGATCCTCGTCACCCAGGATGTCGGACAGCACGACGAAGTCGTCGCCTTCCTTGACCAGACCCATGGCAATACCGGCCACCGGCGCCTTCAGCGGCACGCCGGCATCCATCATCGCCAGCGAGGAACCGCATACCGAGGCCATCGACGAGGAACCGTTGGACTCGGTGATTTCCGAGACCACGCGCACCACGTACGGGAATTCCTCGATGCTCGGCTTGACCGCCTGCACGCCGCGCTTGGCGAGGCGGCCGTGACCGATCTCGCGCCGCTTCGGCGCACCGAAACGGCCGGCTTCACCCACCGAGAACGGGGGGAAGTTGTAGTGGAACAGGAACGGATCCTTCGACTCGCCCCCGGGGGCGTCGATGATCTGTGCGTCACGCGTGGTGCCCAGCGTGATCACCACCAGCGCCTGGGTCTCGCCGCGGGTGAACAGCGCCGAACCGTGGGTGCGCGGCAGCACACCGACACGGGCGCTGATCGCGCGCACGTCGTCGAGCTGGCGGCCGTCGATACGCACCTTGGTCTTGAGCACGCTGTCGCGCATGGTGTGGTATTCGATTTCCTCGAATTCCCTGGCTATCGCGGCAGCCGACCAGCCCTGCTCTTCGGCCTGCGCCTCGAGGCCAGCCAACACCTCGGCCTTGATCGCGGAAATGGCGTCGCGACGTTCCAGCTTGTCACGCACCGAAAAAGCTGCAGCCAACCGGTCACCGACCGCACCCTTGACGGCGGCGACCAGCGATTCGTCACGGGCCGGTGCATGCCAGTCCCACGACGGCTTGCCCGCTTCGGCAGCCAGCTCGGCGATCGCCCGGATCGCGGCCTGCATCTGCTGATGGCCGAACATCACGGCACCGAGCATGACGTCCTCGGACAACAGCTTGGCTTCGGATTCCACCATCAGCACCGCCCCGGCGGTACCGGCGACGACCAGGTCCAGATCTGAGGTTTTCAGCTCGGTGGCCGTCGGGTTCAGCAGGTACCGGCCGTTGGCATAACCGACGCGGGCAGCGCCGATCGGACCCTTGAATGGAATGCCGGCCAGGCTCAGCGCGGCGGAGGCGCCGAGCAGTGCCACGATGTCGCCGTCGATTTCCGGGTCAAGCGATATGACCTGGGCGATCACCTGCACTTCGTTCTTGAAGTCATCCGGGAAAAGCGGGCGCACTGGACGATCGATCAGGCGCGAGGTCAGCGTCTCTTTCTCGGTCGGGCGGCCTTCGCGTTTGAAGAAGCCCCCGGGAATACGGCCTGCGGAGTAGAACTTCTCGACGTAGTCGACGGTGAGCGGGAAGAAATCCTGGCCCTCCTTCTGCTTGGTCGCAGCCACGGCGGTGACCAGCACCACGGTGCCGCCCATGCTGGCGATGACCGCACCGGATGCCTGGCGGGCAATTTCGCCCGTCTCCAGTGTGACTTCGTGGTTACCGTACTGGAATGACTTGGTTACTTTTGCCACGTTGGAATTCCTGAGTCTGAACTTTCAAGGGTGCGGCCGGGGATGGCCGCTTGTTGATCTCGGCGTTCGTGGACGAACGCAAGGAAACCAACCCGTGCGGCCAGTGGTGGCCGCTTTTGATCCCCGCGTTCACCGGCGAACGCACAAGTTGCCGAGGCGTGCGTTAGCGACGCAGGCCAAGACGCTCGATCAGGGCCTGGTAGCGCGCGAGGTCGCGATCCTTCAGGTAGCCGAGCAGGCGCTTGCGCTGATTGACCAGCTTCAGCAGACCGCGACGGGAGTGATGATCCTGCTTGTGGTCCTTGAAGTGGCCCGTGAGATGATCGATGCGGGCGGACAGCAGCGCCACCTGGACTTCGGTCGAGCCGGTGTCGTTCGGCACGCGACCGAAATCAGCAACGATCTTGCTGGTCTGTTCTGCGGTAAGGGACATGGTTATGCGTTTCCTTGAAAAGCGATGCGAAGCTTGCGCTTGCACCCTCGCGATGATGCAAGCGCAAGCTTCGCCTGATTGAGTGAAAGCGTTGAAATAACTTGCCTATTCTACTGATGCGAGGGGTGTGACAACAAGTGCACTGGACCTCTTCCGGGCAAATCAGCCCTGTGGCGGAAGGTTGAAGCCGCGCAACACCCGCGCACGACGTTCGTGGTCCACTTCGAGCACGGCCAGCAGAGCGCCATCGCTGGCGAACGCCGCACTACGCCCGGTGGGAGCCGACGCGGCCAGCTGGATCTGCTGGCCGCGTGAAACCGCCATGCTCTGCGCTTGGTCCAGTTTCACCCATGGCAAGTCGGACAAGCCGGCTGACACGGGTAGCAGGTGTGCCAGCAGGATGTCCTCACCCTGCCCGGCTGCCTGCTCGAGTTCAGCCAGAGTCACCATCTGCGGTTGCCGGAACGGTTCCACCCAGATGCGCCGCAAGGCGCTCAGGTGCGCGCCACAACCCAGGGCCTCACCCAGGTCCACGGCCAGCGAACGAATATACGTACCCGAGCCGCATTCCACCAGGAGCCGTAGCGTATCGCCCTCGCGCCCGAGCAGATCCAGCCGGTGCACCTCCACTTCGCGAGCTGGCCGTTCAACCCACTCACCCCGGCGCGCCTTCACGTACAGCCTTTCCCCATCGTGCTTCAAGGCCGAATACATCGGCGGCACCTGCCGGATCGACCCACGCAGCGGGGCCAGCGCAGCTTCGATCACCGTGGCGTCGAGCTCCGGTAGCCGTTGCTGCCGGACGATCTCACCTTCGCTGTCGCCACTGTCGGTGGTGACGCCCAGCCGACATTCGGCCCGATAGGCCTTGCGCGCGCCAAGCAGGCTTCCGGCCAGCTTGGTGGCTTCGCCGAAACACAGCGGGAGCAAGCCGGTGGCGAGCGGGTCCAGCGCGCCGGTGTGGCCGCCCTTGGCCGCACGCAGCAGGCGCCGTACGGCTTGCAACGCCTGGTTCGAACTCAGACCCTGCGGCTTGTCGAGCAACACGATGCCGTGCAGGTCTCGGTACTGGATACGCGGTGATCTATTCATCCGTTCAGCGACAACCACACCCGGCTCAGACCTGCCCCTCGTCGTCATTCGGCTTCAGGTCGCGCGTCTGCTCTCGCAGCAGCAATTCGATCCGCTCACCCTTGTCGACCGAGTCGTCGTACTTGAACTTCAGTTCGGGCACGCGCCGCATACGCATGCCGCTGTGTGCCAGCGCGTGGCGGATCTCGTAGCTCATCTGGTTCAGTGCCTTCACTGCAGGCAAACCCTGCTCGGGTATCAGCGCGGTCACCCACACCGTCGCCCAATCCAGGTCACGAGTGATCTCCACATCCGATACGCTGACCGAGGGGAGGCCATGATCACGCACGGCCGCATGCACCAGCAAACCCAGTTCGCGACGCAGTTCGGCGCCGATACGGTCGGTACGTTTGAAGTCGCGGGAAGGCATTGGGACGGCCGGGAATGGGGAATGGGGAATGGTCAAGAGCTCAAGCAAGGCGGTGTTCGGAAAGCGCGGGAAAGCGGGGACCGGGTTTTGCCATTCCCGATTCCCGATTCCCGACGCTGTAGCGAACGTTACAGCGTCCTCGCCACTTCGGTGCGCTCGAAACACTCGATCTGGTCGCCTACCTTGACGTCGTTGTACTGCTTGACGGCGATGCCGCACTCCATGCCGGCGCGCACTTCATCGACGAGATCCTTGAACCGGCGCAACGATTCCAGCTCGCCCTCGAACACCACCACGTTGTCGCGCAACACGCGGATCGGCTTGTTGCGCTTGACGTGGCCTTCGGTGACCATGCAACCGGCAACGGCACCGAACTTGGAGCTGCGGAACACCTCGCGCACTTCGGCCAAGCCGATGATGTCCTCGCGCACTTCCATGCCGAGCAGGCCGGTTGCGGCCTGGGTGACCTGGTCGATCACGTCGTAGATGATCGAGAAGTAGCGCACGTCCAAGCCGTGCGTTTCAATCACCTTGCGTGCCGATGCATCGGCACGCACGTTGAAGCCGATGATCAACGCCTGTGACGCGGCAGCGAGGGTGGCGTCGGATTCGTTGATGCCACCCACGCCGGAGGACACTACGTTGACGCGGACGCGCTCGTTGCCGATCTCGGTCAACGATTCACACAATGCCTCCACCGAACCTTGCACGTCGCCCTTGACCAGGATGTTGAGCGTCTGCTGCTCCTCGTCCTGTCCCATCTTGGCGATGATGTCCTCGAGCCGGTTGCTCTTGCTAACCATCCGCGTCTCGCGGCGCTTGAGCTCCCGCTCCTGCGCCACTTGACGGGCCAGTCGCTCGTCCTCGACACAGACGAAGTCATCGCCGGTTTCCGGCACTCCGGACAGGCCCAGCACCTGCACCGGAATCGACGGGCCGGCTTCGTCCACCTGCTTGCCGGACTGATCGATGAGCGCGCGCATGCGGCCGTATTCGACGCCGCAGACCACGAAGTCGCCCTTCCTCAACGTGCCTTGCTGCACCAGTACGGTTGCCACCGGACCACGACCGCGATCCAGGCTGGATTCGATCACCACGCCGGAGGCACGGCCATCAGCCACGGCCTTCAGCTCCATCACCTCCGCCTGGATCGAGATTGCATCGAGCAGATCCTCGACACCCATCCCGGTCTTGGCCGACACCGGCACGAACTGCACGTCGCCACCCCAGTCCTCCGGCACCACTTCCTGCGCCACCAGGCCCTGCTTGACGTTGTCGGGATTGGCGCCGTCCTTGTCCATCTTGTTGACCGCCACGATCAGCGGCACGTTGGCCGCACGCGCATGCTTGACCGCCTCGATCGTCTGCGGCTTCACGCCGTCGTCCGCCGCCACCACCAGGATCACGATGTCGGTCGACTGGGCGCCACGGGCACGCATCGAGGTGAATGCCGCATGGCCGGGGGTGTCCAGAAACGTGATCTGGCCCCTGGAGGTCTTGACGTGGTACGCACCGATATGCTGGGTGATGCCACCGGCTTCGCCAGAGGCTACCTTGGTACGCCGGATGTAATCCAGCAACGAGGTCTTGCCGTGGTCGACATGCCCCATGATGGTCACGACCGGCGGGCGGGTCACTTTCTCCCCCTCCAGCTCGATGCTCTGGGTATGTGCTGCCAGGGCTTCCTCGGCGTTGTTCTGGGTGTCGGCAACCGGGGTATGGCCAAGTTCCTCGACCACCAGCACGGCCGTGTCATGGTCGACGGTCTGGTTGATGGTTGCCATTACGCCCATCTTGAACAATGCCTTGACCACCTCCGAGCCCTTCACCGCCATCTTCTGCGCGAGATCGGCAACCACGTTGGTATCGCCCACCACGACCTCCCGCACCACCGGCGCCGTCGGCCGCGAGAAACCGTGCGAAGCACTGGAAACACCACTGCTGCGCGCCAGCATATCGCGCCCGCCGCGCCCGCCCTTGCCGCGCTTGCTGCTTGAAGAGCGGCGTGCGCGATCCGCTTCGCTCAGGTGCATCTGGCCGCCGACGAATCGCTTGCTGCCATCTCGCTCGTGCTTGCCGCCCGTCTCCTCGCTGCGGTCACGACCGTGCCTCGCCTTGCCACGCGGGGCCTCGCCATTGCCCGGCGCCAGCCCTGTTGCCGGCGCCGGTGCTGGCGTGACCACGGGTTTGACCGGCTTTTCGCGCTTCCGTGGTTCATGGATGCGCGGCACGATCATGCCCAGTTCGCTTTGGTCGATACGCTGAACGCCACCGGCTTCGTCGTCGCCCGCACCTGCAGCAGGCATCTCCTGGGCAGCGGTTGCCCCGGTTGCCGGCGCGGCGACATCCGCCTCGCTCTGGTCCCCGGCCGCAGCCGCCGCTTCGGCCTGCTGCAGATCCTGTTGACGCTGCTGTTCGTCGAGCTCCTGCTGCCGGGCCTCCTGCTCGCGGCGACGTTCGGCCTCAAGCCGCTCGCGCTCTTCGAGTTCACGCTGTTGCCGCGATTCTTCGAGCTTGCGTACGGCATCCTCGCGCTCGGGCTCGGCGCTGGCCTCTTCGGCGATCACACTGCGCTTGACATAGGTGCGCTTGGCGCGCACTTCCACGTTCACCGTCTTTGTCGTACCGGCGGCACCGCGCCCACCGGACCCGGCCACTTTCAGTTCGCCGACCGTTCGTCGCCTGAGGGTGATCTGGCGCGGTGCGGCGTCACCGGCCTCGGCGGTGGTTTCGCCCTTGCCGCGCGTACGGCGCAGGAAGCCAAGCAGCTTCACCTTCTCGGTGCTGCTGATGAGCTGCTCCTGATCGGAGAATTTCATGCCTGCCTCGCCAAGCTGCGTCAGCAGCTTGTCCACCGGCATGCCCAGTACCTGGGCAAGTTGTTTGATCGTCACGTCCGACATTCTGTCCTCTACTCCGCCGTTCCCGCGCTTGTCATTCCGTGCGGCATGATGGCCGCCACCGCATCCATCCCTGGTGAAGGGCCGTTTCAGACCCTCCCGGCGCACCCGTCCGGGGTGCTGCCGTGTCTGCGACTAGCCGCCCTGCTCCAGCCGGGCAATCATGGGTGCGCGTGCTGCCATGATCAGTGCCGCGGCGCGCTCCTCGTCCATGCCTTCGATATCAATCAGGTCGTCCACGGCGAGGTCGGCGAGGTCGTCCATCGTGCTCACCCCGCGCTCAGCCAGGGCGTAGGCGGTAGCCTCGTCCATGCCTTCCAGCGCCAGCAGCTCCTCGGAAGACTGGTGCTCGGCGACACCCTCTTCCACCGCCAATGCCTCGGTCAGCAGCGCATCGCGAGCCCGTGCGCGAAGCTCCTCGACGATGTCCTCGTCGAAACCTTCCACGGCGAGCAACTCGGCGCTGGGTACATAGGCGATTTCCTCGATGCTGGAAAAGCCCTCCTGCACCAGGATGACGGCGATCTCCTGATCGACCTCGAGCTTATCCATGAACAGCACGCGCGCCGCTTCCTGCTCGGCCTCGCTCTTGGCGGTGACCTGGTCCTGCGTCATCACGTTGAGCTGCCAGCCGGTCAGCTTGCTGGCGAGACGCACGTTCTGGCCACCGCGACCGATCGCCTGGGACAGCTTGTCCTCGGCGACGGCAATGTCCATCGAGTGCTTGTCCTCGTCCATGATGATCGATTGCACTTCGGCCGGTGCCATCGCATTGATCACGAACTGGGCCGGATTCTCGTGCCACAGGATAATGTCGACGCGTTCGCCGTTGAGGTCGTTGGACACCGCCTGCACGCGCGAGCCGCGCATGCCGATGCACGCGCCGATCGGGTCGGTACGGCTGTCATGCGCCACCACCGCGATCTTGGCCCGGTCCCCCGGGTCGCGGGCGCAACCCTTGATCTCCACCAGGCCCTGGCCGACTTCGGGCACTTCCAGCTTGAACAACTCGATCATGAACTCCGGAGCTGCGCGCGACACGAACAATTGAGGGCCACGGACCTCGGACTTCACCTCGTAAAGATAACCGCGCACGCGATCGCCCACACGGATCGACTCGCGCGGGATCGTCTTGTCGCGCGGAATGAATGCCTCGGCATTGCTGCCCAGGTCGAGATAGATATTGCCGCGCTCCACGCGCTTGACGATACCGGTCACCAGTTCACCGACACGATCGGCGAAGGCGTCGACCACCTGCTGGCGCTCAGCTTCGCGCACGCGCTGCACGATCACCTGTTTGGCGGCCTGCGCGGCAATACGGCCGAATTCGGCGTTCTCGATCTGCTCTTCGATGTATTCGCCCACCTGGGCATCCCCGCGCTCGTCCAGCGCGTCCATCAGGCGCAGTTGGTACGAAGGTGATTCCATCTCACCATCATCGGCAATGATTTCCCAGCGCCGAAAGGTCTCGTATTCGCCGGTATCGTGATCGATCGACACACGAATGTCCGGCTCCTCATCCAGGTAGCGCTTTTTCGCGGCCGAAGCCAGCGCCGCCTCCATCGCTTCGAAGATCACCTCCTCCGGAACACCTTTTTCATTGGCGACCGCATCGACGACCAGCAAAAGTTCTTTGCTCATTGCTGCAACTCCATAGGCGCCTGGCGGCGTCCAAAACGTTGACTATCTCGCCCATCCATGAACGTCGGAACCGGGACGCGACCAACCGTGGCCGCCCTCTTCATTTCTTGCGTTCGTCCTTGCGCGCGCAGGTCAAAAGGCGGCCTTCCGTGGCCGGCCCTGCTTCGTTCTTTGCAGTCATCCATGAGCGCGTAGGTCAAAAGACGGCCATCCATGGCCGGCTCTTCATTAGCGGGCTTGGCGCTTCTTGCCAGGCAGCTTGCCGCCGGGCTTGGGTTGCGGCGCATAGCCAAGTGCAACCCAATCCGGCACGACACGCGCACTTTCCACCAGCGCGTGCTCGAATTCGACTCTCTTGCCTTCCGCCTCGAGCACGATCCGCTCGTCTTCCACCGCGACCAGCTTGCCGCGCAGACGACGCCGCCCTTCCAGTGGCACCTTCAGCAGCACCTTCACTTCCTGTCCGGTGACTTTCCGGAATTGCATGGCGCTGAACAGTGGTCGATCGATACCCGGGGAGGAAACTTCCAGCACATAATGCCCGGGAATCGGGTCCTCCACGTCCAGCAACGCGGACAACTCGCGACTTGCCTTCTCGCAGTCCTCGATGCCTACCTCGCGAGGCCCGGTGTTCGCATTGTCTTGCGGGTCGGGCACGTCCAGGTAAACGCGCAGGGTGCTCTGCCCCTGCGACGGGGTGAACTCCACACCGAGGCACTCCAGGCCCAGATCGGCCAGTACCTCGCTGAAACGTTGTGCCAGAGCCTGGGTATCCATCAGTTCACCTGAACCGGATCGCGGAAACAAAAAATGGGCTCCAGCGGCCCATTTCCCTACTCGCCGATGATCGTCCTCGTGCCGCCCTTCCCACGCCGTACCCATCCCGCAGCACGGCGCCGCGCATCCTTGCGGCCAACAAAAAAGCCTCGCGAGGAGGCTTTCTTGCATCAAGAAAGATCTGGTAGCGGGGGCAGGATTCGAACCTGCGACCTTCGGGTTATGAGCCCGACGAGCTGCCAGACTGCTCCACCCCGCATCAGAGTCCACGAATTCTACAGGGATGGCTGGTTTCTTGCAAGCATCAAAGTCCGCACGCCTGTGCGGAAACCAGCCCGGCGCAGTTCCGCGAAAAAACGATGGTCAGACGCCGAACGCGCGCTGGCACCATTCCAACAGCGGGCCCCAGTACAGGCCGAGTGCCAGCAGCGCCAGTGCGTTGACCGACAGCACCATTCGCAACGGCATGTCGGACTTCACCTCGAGCACCGCACCTTCCTCCGGGCCGTCGAAGTACATCACCTTGATCACGTACAGGTAATAGTAGAGCCCGATGAAGGCAGCCACGATACCGACGATGGCCAGCCACAACATGTCGGCATGAATCGCCGCCTCCAGCACCAGTACTTTCGCCCAGAAGCCAAACAGCGGTGGCACGCCGGCCAGCGAGAACATTGCCAGCAGCATGAGGAACGCCATCCATGGGGCTTTCTGGTTCAGCCCCTTGAAGTCGGTGATTTTCTCGCATTCAAACCCGGCGCGGGTCAGCGCAAGCATCACGCCGAAGGCCGCCAGGCCCATCAGCGCGTAGCAGATTACATAGAACAGGCCGGCGGCATAGCCTTCGGGTGTCGCGGCCGACAGGCCGAGCAGCACATAACCCATGTGGGAAATGGTCGAATACGCCATCATCCGCTTGAAATTGGTCTGCACGATGGCCACCAGATTGCCAAGCACCAGCGACGCGGTCGCCAGTGCCGCCAGCATCGGCTGCCAATAGCGGGTGAGGTCGCCCATGCCGGTCTCGAGCAGGCGCCAGGCCAGGCCAAAGGCGGCCAACTTCGACACCGCGGCGATGAACGTGGTCATCGGCGTCGGCGCGCCGTGATACACATCGGGCAGCCACATGTGGAACGGCGCCACACCAAGTTCGAAGCCGATGCCGACCAGCATGAAAATCAGGCCGAGCAGCAGCAGTTTCGGGGCCGTCGTGTAGGACATCACGTCATGCAACTGCGCCAGGTCGAGTGTGGGCGTACCGCCCATGCCCGAGGCGCCGTAGACCATCGACATGCCGTACAACAGCATGCCCGCAGCCAGCGCGCTCAGCACGAAATACTTGATTGCCGCCTCCGGTGGCAGCCTGGCGTCGCGATTCAACGCCACCAACGCGTAGGACGACAGCGACAACAAGGCGAGCCCGAGGTACACGGTGACCAGGTTGCCGGCGGAAACCAGCACCATGACCCCCAGCACCGCGAAGATCATCAGCGTGTAGAACTCGCCGCCAAGCAGCTTGCGGTCGATCAGGTACGGACGGGCATAGACGAACACCGTGGCCGTGATGCCCAGGGCGAAGACCTTGAGGATATCCGCCAGGCGGTCGCGCACGAACATGCCATTGAACGCCGTCACGTTCTGGCCGGGCTGGCCGGCAACCACCAGGTAGATCGCCACCAGCAGAACGACGATGGCTATCCAGTGCAGCTGCGAGCGCTGCTCCGGCTTCATGAAGGCGTCCAGCAGCAGGATCAGGCATACCGCCGCCACCAGATACAGCTCCGGCAACAGGGTCAGGATGTCATTGAGAGTGGGCATGTTCGCTTCTGCTTAGATCTTGTGGACGGCGAGTTGCTGCACCAGGTGTGCCACCGAGCTGTCCATCAGCTGGACCAGCGGTTGCGGCCAGACGCCGATCGCCAGAACCGCCGCGGCAAACCCGATCAACACCCAGGTCTCGCGTGCGTCGAGCGGAGTCATCTGTTTGACGTATTCGGTGGTCACCGGCCCCCAAAGCACGCGCTTGACCAGCCACAGGGTATAGCCGGCACCGATGATCAGGGTGAACGCGCAGAAGATCGCAATCCACGGGCTGGCACTAAAACTCGCCAGGATCACCATGAACTCGCCGACGAAACCACTGGTACCCGGCAGGCCGGTGTTCGCCATCGCGAACAACACGTAGAAAAAGCCGAACCACGGCATCATGTTGATGACGCCACCGTAGTCACTGATCTGTCGCGTGTGGGTGCGGTCGTACATCACGCCGATGCAGGTGAACATCGCGCCGGAAACAAAGCCGTGTGAAATCATCTGCACCATCGCGCCCTGCATGCCGAGGCTCGCCATCTCAAGATTGCCCGAGTCACGCACCAGCATGAAAGCCATGAAGATGCCCAACGTGACGAAGCCCATGTGCGCCACGGACGAATACGCCACCAGCTTCTTCATGTCCGGTTGCACCAGCGCCACGTAACCGATGTAGACGATGGCGACCAGACTGAGCACGATCACGAGCCACGCGAAATGCGCGCCGGCATCGGGCGTGATCGGCAGGATGAAACGCACCATGCCGTAGGTGCCGATCTTCAGCATCACCGCTGCCAGCCAGACCGAACCGCCGGTCGGCGCCTCGACGTGCGCATCGGGCAGCCAGGTGTGTACCGGAACCATCGGCACCTTGATCGCAAACGCGACCAGGAAGCCGAAAAACAGCCATGTCTGCTCCTGCATCGTCAGCGGCAGCGCGGCCAATGTCGCCAGGTCGAACGTGTGCGCCTTCTGGTACAGATACAGTAGCGCGATCAGCATGAAGACCGAGCCGGTGAACGTGTAGATGAACAGCTTCAAGGTTGCGTACACGCGGCGCGGCCCACCCCACATGCCGATCAGGATGTACATCGGAATCAGCACGGCCTCGAACAACGCATAGAACACCAGCGCGTCGGTCGCGCAGAAAACACCGATCAGCAGGCCCTCCAGTACCAGCATGCAGGCCATGTACTGGTGCGGCTGGTCCTGGATCACCTTCCACGCACCGGCAATGACCAGGATGCCGACGAAGGTCGTCATCAGGATCAGCGCGACGGAAATGCCGTCCACGGCCAATGTGAAGTGCACGCCCCAGGTGGCGATCCACACGTGGGTTTCGGCAAGCTGCATCACCGGACCGCTCGGGTCGTAGCGCAACAACCATAGACTGACCACGAACGTCACGATGGTGACCAGCAATGCCAGCGAGCGCGCAAGCATCGGACGGGCCGAACCGGCCAGCAGCACCGGCACCGCGCCAATGATGGGGAGCCAGATCAGCAGGCTTAGAAGATGATTGAACATGGAGCCTGCTTCCCCTAATTCCCGAACAGTCGATAGCCACCAAACAGCACGATCACACCGATGATCATCGCGAATGCATAGTGGTAGAGATAGCCAGTCTGCAGCCGCCGCAGCCACGCCGCAGTACGGTGGACCATGCGCACGGAACCATTCACCGCCAGCTCGTCGATCACGCCGGCGTCACTGAACTTCCAGAACAGGCGGCCCATCCTGACCCCGCCACTGGCAAACAGTGCGTACTGGGCCTCGTCAAACCAGTACTTGCGGTCGAGCACCGTCCACAAGGGCTTCAAGGCCGTCTTGATCTTGCCCGCCATCGCAGGGTTGAGCAGGTAGACGTAGGTGCAGATCGCGAACGCGGCGAACATCAACCAGAACGGCAAGTGCATGAACCCTTCCAGGGCCATCGCCATGGCGCCGTGAAAATGCGGCTGGAGCGCAGCGAGTACGTCGTTCGTCCCGTCGACATGAATGGAGCCACCGAACCAGTTTCCGTACAACAGCGGCCCGATGGTGAGGTAGCCGATCGCGATCGATGGGATGGCCAGCGCAACCAGCGGTACGGTGACGACCCATGGCGACTCCTTCGGCGGATGCGCCAGCACGCCCGACGGGAGCTCGTGATGCTCGCCGGCATGACCATGCTGTTCGACCACCTTGAACCGCTCCTTGCCATGGAACGTCAGATACATCTGGCGGAAGGTGTACAGACCGGTCACCAGCACGCCGGCCATTACGCAGAAGTAGGCGTAACCGGCGCCCCATCGATGCGACTCACCCACAGCCTCGATGATTGCGTCCTTCGAATAGAAGCCCGAGGTGAACGGCACCGCGACCAGCGCAAACGAGCCAGCCCACATGGTGATCCAGGTAATCGGCATGTACTTGCGCAGGCCGCCCATGTAGCGCATGTCCTGCTCGTGGTGCATCGCGATGATCACCGAGCCGGCGCCCAGGAACAGCAGCGCCTTGAAGAACGCATGCGTCATCAGGTGGAACACCGCGCCCGAGTACATCGACACACCCAGTGCCACCGTCATGTAGCCCAGCTGCGACAGCGTGGAATACGCAATGACGCGCTTGATGTCGTTCTGCACGATACCGATCAGGCCTGTGAACAACGCCGTCGTGGCACCGATCACCAACACGAAGCTCAGCGCCGTCGACGACAACTCGAACAACGGCGACATGCGCGCGACCATGAAGATGCCGGCGGTGACCATGGTCGCGGCGTGGATCAGTGCCGAGATCGGGGTCGGGCCTTCCATCGAATCGGGCAGCCACACGTGCAGCGGCACCTGGGCCGACTTGCCCATTGCACCGATGAACAGCAGGATGCAGATCACCGTCGCCGCATCCCACTGCGTGTTCGCCGTGATCTGCACGTGCTGTCCGACCAGGGTCGGCGCCACACTGAACGCGGTGGCGTAATCCAGCGTATGCAAAAAGGTCAGTACCGCCGCTATGCCGAGCACGAAGCCGAAATCGCCCACCCGGTTGACCATGAACGCCTTCAGGTTGGCGAAGATCGCGGTCGGCCGCTTGTACCAGAAGCCGATCAGCAGGTAGGACACCAGTCCGACCGCCTCCCAGCCGAAGAACAGCTGCATGAAGTTGTTGCTCATCACCAGCATGAACATCGAGAACGTGAACAGCGAGATGTAGCTGAAGAAGCGCGTGTAGCCCGGGTCGTCGCGCATGTAGCCGATGGTGTACAGATGCACGAGAAGCGATACGAAGCCCACCACCACCAGCATCATCGCGGTGAGGCGATCGACCATGAAACCGACGCTGGCGTTGACGTGGCCGATCTGGAACCAGGTATAGATGTTCTGGTTGTAGCTCTCCGCGCCGCCGAGCGTGAGCTGGTACAGCACCTGGAACGACAGCACGACGGAGACAACCATGCCAAGGATGGTGACACTGTGCGCCATGGTCCTGCCCGCACGCCCCAGAAAGGGACTGAGGAACCCGGCCAACAGGCAACCGACCAGGGGCGCCAGCACGATGATCAGCAGGACGCTTGTGGAGAGACCCATGGGTTCAGCCCTTCATGCTGTTGATGTCGGCGATGTTGATCGTGCTGCGCGTGCGGAACAGCAGGACCAGGATCGCCAGGCCAACGGCAGCTTCCGCCGCGGCCACGGTGAGGATGAAAAACACGAACACCTGCCCCGAGACGTCACCGAGAAAGCGCGAGAACGCCACGAAATTCATGTTCACGGCGAGCAGCATCAGCTCGATCGACATCAGCAGCACGATCACATTCTTGCGGTTGATGAACAGGCCGGCGACGGCGATGCAGAACAGCACCGCACCGAGCACGATGTAATGTGCGAGCGAGATCATGGCTGGGAACCTCCTGCGGTGTTGTCGTCAGTGACAGCCGGCGGTTCGGGGCGCACGGCGGCCATCTTCACCAGCCGCACGCGGTCGCGGGGATCGACCTTGACCTGCCGGCTGGCCGACTCGTATCGCGCATCGCCGCGTTCGCGCAAGGTCAACGCCACCGCTGCCACCAGGCCCACGGTAAGGATCAGTGCGGCCACTTCGAACGGCAACAGGAACGTCGTGTAGAGCGCCTGGCCCAACCACTCGGTATTGGACACACCGGCGGCGACGGCAGGGTCGACGCCGAGGTTCTGTGCATGCATCGTGCGCACGCCGATCAAGCCGAGCATCTCGACCAGCATGACGACTGCCACGATCACGCCGACGGGCAGGAACTTGACGAAACCCTCGTGCATCTTTTCCAGGTCGATATCGAGCATCATCACGACGAACAGGAACAGCACCATCACCGCGCCGACGTAGACCACCACCAGCGCCAGCGCCAGGAACTCGGCCTCCAGCAGCATCCACAAGCAAGCCGCGCTGAAGAAAGTGAGTACCAGGGCCAGCACCGCATGCACAGTGTTCTTGAGCGTGATGACCGACAGCGCCGCAACCACGGTCACCAAGCTGAAAGCATAAAAACAGATGAGTTGCAGCGTTTGGGGATTCATCGCAAAACCTCAGCGGTACGCCGCATCTTGTGCGCGGTCAGCGGCAATCTGCTGTTCGAAACGGTCGCCGATGGCGAGCAACTGCGGCTTGGTCACCACATTCTCTCCGCGGTGTTCGAAGTGGTATTCATGGATCGAGGTCTCGACGATCGAGTCCGTCGGGCAGCTCTCTTCGCAGAAGCCGCAGTAGATGCACTTGAACAGATCGATCTCGTAGCGCGTAGTGCGTCGTGTGCCGTCCTCGCGCACGTGGGAGTCAATCGTGATCGCCAGCGCCGGGCATACCGCCTCGCACAGCTTGCAGGCAATGCAGCGCTCTTCGCCGTTTTCGTAGCGGCGCAGCGCATGCAGGCCCCGAAAACGGTTCGATTTCGGAATGTGCTCCATCGGGTAGCGTATCGTGTACTTGGGCTTGAACATGTAGCGCAGCGTCACGCCCATGCCGGCGAACAACTCCACAAGCATCAGGCTCTTGAGATAGTTGGTTATCGTTTTCATGGTTTACGCTCCCACACCGATACTGACCACGCCGTAGAACTTCATCAGGCCGGCGACGAACACCCAGGCGATGGCGATGGGAATGAACACCTTCCAGCCCAGCCGCATGATCTGGTCGTAGCGGTAGCGCGGGAAGGTCGCGCGAAACCACAGGAACAGGAATGACATCAAAAACGCCTTGATGAACAGCCAGATGAACCCACCCGTCCAGATCCAGTTGATCCAACCTGGTGCATCGGCATGGATCCATCCCTGCAGCGGGCTGAACCAGCCGCCGAGGAAGAAGATGGCGGACAGGAAGCTGATCAGGATCAAGTTGGCGTATTCGGCCAGAAAGAACAGTGCGAAGGACGAACCGGAATATTCCACGTGGAAACCGGCGACGATTTCCGACTCGCCCTCGGCCATGTCAAATGGCAATCGGTTGGTTTCGGCGACACCCGAAATGAAATAGATGACGAACACCGGCAACAACGGCAACCAGAACCAGTCGAAAAACCCCTTGCTGCCGGCCTGTGCGTTGACGATCTCGCTGAGGTTCAGGCTCCCGCCCAGCACCATCACGCAGACCAGGCACAGGCCCATCGCCAGCTCGTAGGAAATCACCTGGGCGGCCGAGCGCATCGCACCGAGCAGTGCATAGCGCGAGTTGGAGGCCCAGCCGGCGATGATGATGCCGTACACACCCATCGAGGTCATCGCCAGCAGGTAAAGGATGCCGGCATTGGCGTTGGACAGCACCATCTTGCCGCTGAACGGGATCACTGCCCAGGCGGCCAGTGCCGGGATCAGTGCGATCAAGGGCGCCAGGTAATACAGGAAGCGATTGGCCTTGGTCGGCAGGATCACCTCCTTGACCAGCAGTTTCACGACATCGGCGAACGCCTGCAGCACGCCAGCCGGACCGATCTTGTTCGGGCCGAGCCGCACATGCATCCAGCCGATGACCTTGCGCTCCCAGTACACGAACATCGCCACCGCGAGTACCAACGGCAATACGATGCACAGGATGTAGATCAGCGGCCACAAGACCTGGTCGATGAGTTGATCAGCCATGATGCTGCGCCTTGCTCAAGGTGATGGCTGCGCCATACGGCGGCAGCGTGGCGGTGAGGTCCTGCGCCGCTTCGATCCACACGGCACCGTCGGGTACGGCAGGATCGATCAGCACGGGCAGGTGCGTCTCGCCGATGGCCACCTGTTCGCCATCCGCCAGGCCGTGCCGACGTGCCTCGTCCGCATTCAAGCGGGCTGCCGGCGCGCGATTGAGCGGATGTGCGTTGAGTGCGGTCGCCCGACGCAGTACCGCATCCATCCGGTAGATCGGCCACGTCGCCAGACGAGTCAGGCCGGCGGGCTCCGGACGCTGGGCCAGGCCCTGGCCGCGGGTCACGCCGCGCTCGACCATGCCTTCACGCAGGCCTGCCATGTCGTCGAAGTCGAAACCGGCCAGTTGCATGGCGCCTCCCAGGGCGCGCAACACCTTCCAGCCGGCCCTCGCCTCCCCCGGCGCCCGCGCGCCCGCACTGACACCTTGCGCCAAGCCATCCACGTTGACCAGCGTGGCATCGATTTCCGGCAGCAGGGCGATCGGCAGGATCACGTCGGCGACTTCGCGCAGGGCCGCACTGGCAAAGGCAGTGAACGCCACTACCTGGTCCGCTGCGCGCAAGGCCTTCAATGTCGCGCTGCCATCGGCAAAGTCGTGCGGTGGCTCGACGCCATACAACAGGTAGCTTTTGCGCGGCTGCGCCAGCATGGCCTGGGCGTCCAGCCCGCCATTGCCCGGCAACACGCCGAATCGGGCCAGGCCGATGGCGTTGGCGCCCACGGGCACCTCGTTGTAGCCGGCGCCGGTGGCCTCGGCGATGAAACGCGCGAGCGCACGCAGCCAGGACGCCCGTGGATGGGTCGCTGCGGCCTCGCCGAGGATCACCACGGCCGAACCCGCTTTCAGCGCGGCGATCGCATCGCTGTCGCCTTCATTGCCGTGCGCTCCGGCGATGGCAGCGGCCAGGGCCTCCGGTGCGACAGCACCCGTGGCGACCGCCGCGCTGGCAAGCGCCAGCATGGCATCGACCAGTTGCCGGGGTGCGGCGACTGCCTCACCGGCCAGCTTGTAATTGAAATCGAAATGTGCCGGATTGACCACGTAGACGCTGGCGCCCTTCTTCACGGCCTCGTTCAGGCGGTGATTGAGCAAGGGCTGTTCATGCCGGAGGTCCGTGCCAACCAGCAGTGCCGCCTTGACGTGCTCGATATCGGGCACCGGAAGTTCGAATGGGCCGGCCACGGCATGGTCGGCAAAGTCGAGCTGACGCAGGCGATGGTCGATGTGGGCACTGCCCAGGCCACGCGCCAGCCGCACCAGCAGATCGCCCTCCTCGTTCGAGGTGGCCGGATGCACCAGTACACCCAGATCGCTGCCCGGCGCCTTCTTCAGCGCCTCGGCCGCGAACGCCAGGGCGTCTTCCCAGGTCGTGGCCTGCCATTGCCCGTCGCGCTTCACTTCCGGAGCATGCAGCCGGTCTTCGGCATACATGCCCTGATGGCTGTAGCGATCGCGATCGGACAGCCAGCACTCGTTGACCGTTTCGTTGTCGCGCGGCACCGTGCGCAACACCTCGCCCCGGCGCGTGTGCAACCACAGGTTGGAACCCAGCGCGTCGTGGTAGCCGATCGACGGCTTGGCGATCAGCTCCCAGGCGCGGGCCTTGAATTGGAACACCTTGTCGGTGAGGGCCCCCACCGGGCACACATCGATGATGTTGCCTGACAGCTCGCTTTCAATGTTTTTGCCGATATAGGTGCCGACGACCATGTCTTCGGTGCGCCCCATGGCGCCGAACTCCGGGCTGCCGGCGACCTCATTGAGTACACGGATACAGCGCGTGCAGTGAATGCAGCGCGTCATGTACGTCTTGACCAGCGGCCCGATGTTCTCGTCGGCCACCACCCGCTTGCGCTCGGTGAATCGCGATACGCTGCGGCCGAAGCCGAGCGACAGATCCTGCAGCTCGCACTCGCCGCCCTGGTCGCAAACCGGACAGTCCAGCGGGTGGTTGATCAGCAAAAACTCCATGACGTCGCGCTGGTACTGCAACGCCAGCTTAGAACGCGTCTGCACCTTCATGCCGTCGGTGACCGGCGTCGCGCACGCTGGCAGGCCCTTGGGCACGGGGCGGCCACCCATTTCCACCTCGACCATGCACATGCGGCAATTGGCGGCAATCGACAGCTTGCGGTGGTAGCAGAACCGCGGAATGACGACGCCCATGGCGTCGGCCGCCTCGATGATCATGGAGCCCTTGCGAGCCTGAACCGGCTTGCCGTCGATCTCGAGGGTGACCAGGTCGGGAGGGGTGGTGGTTGGCTGCGCGCTCATGCGGCAACTCCTTCGAAAGCCTGGAATGGGGAATGGGAAACGGGGAGTGGGCAAAGCGATCGCATGCCGGTTTGCGATTTCCCATTCCCGATTCCCGATTCCCGATTCGGGTGCACAAGCATCCGGTTCATGCCGACGCGTCCTCACGCGAATCCACGATCGAGTGGCCGTGGCGCACGTAGAATTCGAACTCGCTCCAGAACCGGGAAAGGAAACCCTGCACCGGCCAGGCCGCGGCCTCGCCAAATGCACAGATGGTGTGACCCTCGATCTGCCCGGCGATCGCCTTCAGGCGGTGCAGATCTTCCTCGGTACCGTTGCCTTCGACGATGCGTGTCAACACACGATACATCCAACCGGTACCTTCGCGGCATGGCGTGCATTGACCACAGGACTCCGCCCTGTAGAAACGCGAGATGCGCTGACAGGCCTTGACCATGCAGGTGGTCTCATCCATCACGATGACTGCGCCCGAGCCCAGGCCGGAGCCGGCCTTCTGCAGGCAGTCGTAGTCCATCGTGGTTTCCAGCATGACGTCTGCCGGGAGCACCTTCATCGACGATCCGCCGGGGATGACGGCTTTCAGCTTGTGCCCGTTGCGCACCCCGCCAGCCATCTCCAGGAGATCCTTGAAGGGCGTGCCGAGACGAACTTCGTAGTTGCCCGGCCGATTGACATGGCCCGACACGGAGAAGACCTTTGGCCCGCCGTTGTTCGGCTTGCCCAGATTGAGGAACCAGTCCGCACCGTTGCGAATGATCGCCGGTACCGAAGCGTAGGTTTCCGTATTGTTGATCGTGGTCGGCTTGCCATACAGGCCGAAGTTGGCTGGGAACGGCGGCTTGAATCGCGGCATCCCCTTCTTGCCTTCCAGCGACTCCATCATCGCGGTCTCCTCGCCGCAGATGTAGGCGCCGGCACCAAGCGCGGCATGGATGTCCACGTCGATGCCCGTACCCTGCACGTTCTTGCCCAGCAGGCCGGCGGCATAGGCGTCCTTGAGCGCTGCCTCGAAGTGTTCGAATGGCTCGTGGTGGAACTCGCCACGCAGGTAGTTGTAGGCCACGGTCGAGCCGGTGCAGTAGCACGCGATCGCCAACCCCTCGATCACGGCATGCGGGTTGTAGCGCAGGATGTCGCGATCCTTGCAGGTGCCCGGCTCGGACTCGTCCGAATTGCACAGGATGTATTTCTGCATGTCGCCCTTGGGCATGAAGGACCACTTCAGCCCGGTCGGGAAACCGGCGCCACCACGGCCGCGCAGGCTGCTCTTCTTGATCTCGTCGATCAACGTCGCCGGATCGGGCTTTTCGGCGAGGATCCTCCGCCATGCCTTGTAGCCATCGACTTTTTCGTAGCTGTCCATAGTCCACGGCTTGTCGAAATGCAGGGTTGTATAGACAACCTGGTGCTCCTGGGGTGCGGGTCCGACGGCCATCAGTGGTTCCCTTCCTCGCCGTGTGCGGCCGGACCATCGAGGGTCAGGCCGTCCAGGATCGCGTCGAGTTTTTCGGTGGTGAGGTGTTCGTGGTAGTGGCCGTTGACGGTGGCGACAGGAGCATAGACGCACGCCGCGATGCACTCCTCCTCCTCCTTCAGGTACACGCGACCGTCCGGCGTGCTCTCGCCGAGCTTGATACCGAGCTTGTTCTCGCAGTGCCGGACCAGCTCCTGGGCGCCATTGAGCCAGCACGAGATGTTGGTGCAGATCGCCACGTTGTTCCGGCCAACCGGCCGGGTCTCGAGCATGGAATAGAAACTGGCCACCTCGTACGCCCAGATCGGCGGCAGCTCGAGGTACTTCGCCACTGCCGTGATCAGCTCGTCGGTGAGAAACCCACGGTTCTGCTCCTGCGCGCGGAACAATGCCTGGATCAACGCCGAACGTTTGCGGTCCGGCGGGAACTTGGCTGCCCAATGGTCAATGTGACGCCGGGTGTCTTCGGTGAGCACGACGAGCGGATCGACGTTCCTGACCTGTTTGTAATGTCCGGTGGCTTTCATGCGTTGAACTCCGGGATTCGGGATTCGGGATGACCAACCGTCTGGCTGTTGAAAACCGGGTTTCGGAAAGAATCCACCACCTTGTCGGCGAACCTCGGCTTGGTGTGGAATCCGCGGCCGCAGCAACCGATGGCATTCGAAGTCTGAAGCCGCGGACCGCCGCACGCTGCTCCACCGAATCCCGAATCCCGAATCCCGATTCCCGTATTCATCGATCCACCTCGCCAAACACGAGGTCGTAGGTACCGATCATGGCCACCACGTCCGCAAGCATGTGGCCGCGTACGACGGTGTCCATGGACGACAAGTGAGCGAAGCCGGGCGCGCGCAAGTGCACCCGGAACGGCTTGTTCGCACCATCGGAAACCAGGTAGCAGCCGAATTCGCCCTTGGGTGCCTCAACCGCGCAATAGGTCTCCCCCGCAGGCACGCAATAGCCCTCGGTGAACAGTTTGAAGTGATGGATAAGCGCTTCCATGCTCTCCTTCATCTCCACCCGCGACGGCGGCGCCACCTTGAAATTCTTCACCATCACCGGGCCGGGGTTGGTGCGCAGCCATTCCACGCACTGGCGGATGATGCGGTTGGACTGGCGCATTTCCTCGATACGACACAGATAACGGTCGTAGCAGTCGCCATTGACGCCGACCGGAATATCGAAGTCCATCTCGGCGTATTTCGCGTAAGGCTGCTTCTTGCGCAGGTCCCACTCCACGCCGGAACCACGCAGCATCACGCCGGTCATGCTCCATTGCTGGGCCAGCTCCGGGCTGATCACGCCGATGCCCACGGTACGCTGCTTCCAGATGCGATTGGTGGTGAGCAACTCCTCGTACTCATCCACCTTGTTCGGGAAGTCCGCGGTGAATGCGTCGAGGTAATCGAGCATCGAACCTTCGCGCCAGCTGTTGATGCGCTTGAGATCCTTGCCCTTGTGCCATGGCGACTCGCGGTACTGCGACATCTGCGCCGGCAGGTCGCGGTAAACACCGCCGGGGCGATAGTACGTGGCATGCATGCGTGCCCCGGAAACCGCCTCATAGACGTCCATCAGCTCCTCGCGTTCGCGGAACGCGTACAGGAAGACCGCCATGGCGCCCAGATCCAACCCGTTCGAACCAAGCCACATCAGGTGGTTGAGGATGCGGGTGATCTCGTCGAACATCGTGCGGATATATTGCGCACGTTCCGGTATCTCGATGCCGAGCAGGGTTTCGATCGCGCGCACATAGGCATGCTCGTTGCACATCATCGAGACATAGTCGAGGCGATCCATGTAGCCGATCGACTGGTTGAACGGCTTGGACTCGGCCAGCTTCTCGGTACCCCGATGCAACAGGCCCACGTGCGGATCGGCACGCACGATGGTCTCGCCATCCATCTCCATGATCAGGCGCAGCACGCCATGCGCAGCCGGATGCTGCGGGCCGAAGTTCATCGTGTAATTGCGGATTTCCTTCGCCATCTCAATTCTCCCGCCACTTGTCGGCGGCTTCGGCGCGCGCCTGCATCAGGTCGGCGTCATCGCGAATCGTGCGTGGTACCAGCACGCGCGGCTCGATCGAGACCGGTTCGTAGATCACGCGTTGCTGCTCGGGGTCGTAGCGCACCTCGACGTTGCCGATCAACGGGAAATCCTTGCGGAACGGGTGACCGACGAAACCGTAGTCGGTGAGGATCCGGCGCAGGTCGGGGTGGCCATCGAAGATGATGCCGTACAGATCGAAAGTCTCGCGCTCGAACCAGTTCACGCCGGGCCAGACGGACGTCAGCGAGGGTATCCGCGGCAGACTGTCGTCCCCGCAGAACACGCGCAGGCGCAGGCGCCGGTTGTGCTCGATCGAGAGCAACTGGATCACCGCGGCAAATCGACGCGGCTCATCGTCGCCGGCAGGTCGTTCGGCCCAGGTAAAGCGGCCCTGGGCCTGGCCCTGCACACCGCGCCCGAAGCCCGTGCCGGTTGCCTTCTCGGTGGTCCATTCCGCCTGGCCATAACCCAGGTAGTCGATGCCGCACAGGTCGATCAGCTCGCTGAAGCGGAACGTGGGTTCGTCGCGCAGCGCGGTGGCCACGGCGACCAGGTCGGCCCCGGCCACCTCGGCCGTGGTCTCGTTGCGTTCCGTGCGGATGCTCAGGGTATCGCCGAATCGCGCAGCGAGCTGTTCGGCCAGCGACTTCGCGGAGGTATCGGACATGTCTAGGGCCTCACGAACGCGCGATGGTGCTGGTACGTCGGATCTTCTTCTGCAACTGCAGGATGCCGTGGATCAATGCTTCGGCCGTGGGCGGGCAGCCCGGCACGTAGATGTCCACCGGCACGATGCGATCGCAGCCGCGTACCACCGAGTAGGAATAGTGGTAATAGCCGCCGCCGTTGGCACAGCTGCCCATCGAGATGACCCACTTCGGCTCGGGCATCTGGTCATAGACCTTGCGCAGCGCCGGAGCCATCTTGTTGACCAGGGTCCCGGCCACGATCATCACGTCGGACTGGCGCGGGCTGGGACGGAAGATCACGCCATAGCGGTCCAGATCCAGCCGGGCCGCACCGGCATGCATCATTTCCACCGCACAGCAGGCCAGGCCGAAGGTCATCGGCCACATCGAGCCGGTGCGCGCCCAGTTCATCAGCTCGTCCATGCGCGCGGTGGCAAAGCCGCGTTGCACCACCGGGTTGTCGCCGGCCGGACGAAGGATGTCGTCGACCACGTTCACCGGCTGCGGGTTGTGCATCACCCGACTGATGGAATCGGTCACTCCCATTCCAGCGCCCCTTTCTTCCACACGTAGGCAAAACCGATCACCAACAGGAGCAGGAACAACCCCATCTCAATCATGGCGATCAGGCCGATCTGCTGGAACACCACCGCCCACGGAAACAGGAAGGCGATTTCCAGATCGAAGATGATGAACAAAATGGCGAGCAGGTAGTAGCGCACGTCGAAGCGCATGCGCGCATCCTCGAATGCTTCGAACCCGCACTCGTAGGGCGACAGTTTTTCCGCCTCGGGACGACGCGGACCGGCCAGCAGGCCAATCACCAGCAGTACCACGCCAAGGCCGGCAGCTACGCCGATGAACAAAAGGACGGGCCAGTATTCGGCAAGCACGATGCAACGTACCTCCGCGCCACGAGGCGCATCAGTGACCGATGGGAACTTGGTTCAAGAACTTCACGGTCCGGCAACTTTTCAATTCGACAAGCAGGCGCGGTGGTGTGCCGTCCAGCCATGCCCGCGGACAGCGTCCGCAAGCATCCGATGTTTCGCGAGTCCATCCCGCGAATCATCACATTGTATCAGCGCACATGGGTACAACAAGCCTTGACGGCCGCTGTCTTACGAACTACGACGACCGGCGGGCCATCCCGTCACATCGTCTGGGTGGGACGCTCGGAGTTGAGCGTCCCGGCAAGAATGTTCTCGATACGGCCGCGCGCGGCCTCGGCATCGCTGGATTCATTGAAGTGGATGCCGATACCCGCGGTACGGTTGCCCTGTGCGCCGACCGGACTGATCCATACCACTTTGCCCACCACCGACAAGCGCTCGGTTTCGTCCGCCAGGGTCACCAGCAGCACCACCTCGTCACCCAACGCATAGGGTTGGACGGTGGGAGCGAACAGCCCCCCGTGCTTGAGAAATGGCATGTACGCGTTGTACAGCGATGCCGCATCCTTGATTTTCAGCGAGATGATGCCTTGACGGCCTGCCATCGGTTTCATGCCGGACTCCTACCCGGGCGGGGACGAGGCCCGGTCAACAGTGGGGATCTTAGAGGGTGCGCCGTGACGACACCACTGTTGTCGCGTTCAGGATTGCACAACCTGCGGGCTTGCCTCAGCCATGGTCCGGCTCGTGGGAAAGCAGCGATTGGCGTTCGTTGACCCGGCTGGCCCAGGACGCGGGGGGAACCCACCCTGCGACCCATGCCGGAACCGCCGCGGCGGCCATCGGCTGGGAAATCGAGAACCCTTGAAGTTGGTGACAGCCCAGCGAGGCGAGCAGGTCACCCTGTGCAGGCGTCTCGACACCTTCGGCGATCACCGTTTTGGCCAGCATGCGGGCAGTGGTGATCACGCCCGCCGCGATCGCCATGTTGCGGTCGTCGTGGAGAATATCGCGCACAAAGCTCTGGTCCAGCTTGATGTGCTCGATGTCCAGTTGCTGGATATGGCTCAGCGACGCCGATCCCGTGCCGAAATCGTCCAGGCCGACCCGAATACCGCGACGGCGGCATTCCTCGATGACCGCCTTGGCCCGTGTGTGGTCCATGCTTGGACCGGTTTCAGTGATCTCGATGCCGAACCCCACGTCCATCACATCCGGGTAGTTGTCCAGCACGGAGTCGATATCCGCGAAGAATGCCGGATGCAGCAGGTGGCGCGTGCTGATGTTGACCGAAACCGGAATCGGCACGCCGGCACGCAACCATGCCTGGCAACAACGAAGCGCTTCGTCCAGTACATGGCGACCGATCGGCCGGGCCAGTTGGGGGTCGTCCAGCACGTGCATGAAATTTTCCGGACCGATGAGCTCGCCGTCACGATCGTCCAATCGCAGCAAGGCCTCCATTCCGGCCACACCGTTGATCCCGGGCAGACCATCGATGTAGACGATAGGCTGGAACAGCAATTGCAGATGTGACTGTTGCAAGGCCTGCTCGATCCGCTCACGCATCGCCTGCAATCGCAGCTGTTCCCGTTCCATCGCCGGCTCATACAGCGAGCCACGATCCTTGCCCTCTTCCTTGGCCTCGTACATCGCCATGTCCGCATGCCGGACCAGGCCCTCGGCGGTCGACCCATCGAGTGGAAACAGCGTCCAGCCGATGCTGGCGGTCAGGTAGAGTTGCTCGCCCATCAGGTTGAACGGCACACGCAACGCCTGCAGGATGCAGCGGCTGATCGCGTCCAACTGCTCACGACTGTCCAGGCCGGCGATCAGCAGCGCAAATTCGTCGCCGCCGAACCGGGCCAGTACATCGGCCTCGCGCAGGATGCCCCGGATGCGTGACGACGCCTCGACCAGCACGCGGTCGCCGCCGCTGTGGCCGGCGGTGTCGTTGACGCTCTTGAAGCGGTCCAGGTCCAGGATACCGACCGCCAGCAGCGAATTCCCATCCTTCACACGGGTTCGCGCCTGCTCCAGCAACTGAAACAACAGGCGGCGGTTGGGCAGCCCGGTGACCACGTCATAGAACGCCAACCGTTCGACCCGTGCCTCGTGCAGTTTCCGCTCGGTAATGTCGTGCTGCTGCCATATGCGTCCTTGCGGGACGCCATCGACCCGGATCGGCATGGAATCGCGCAACAGGGTGCGTCCGTCGGCCAGGAGGACTTCTTCGTCGCTGAGCACCTCGTGGTGCGCGACGATATCGGCGATGCGTGCGAGCTCTTTCTCCGGATCCCGGTAGGCATGGCTGATCCGGGCGTGGATGACCTGGGAAGACTGGCCTTCCAGTTCCGCCGGCGATTCGGCAAGCCCGAACAGGGCGCAGAACGCCTCGTTGGCAAACTTCACCAGGCCATCCTCGGAGACCACCAGCACCCCGGAATGCTGGTTGGAGAGGATGGTGCGGACCTGTTGAAGATTGGAGCGCAAATCCCGTTCGGCGAGCAGCCGTGCGGCTTGCGCACGCTGCATTTGCACGCCCAGGCCCAGTTCCACCGCCATCTCCTGGAACACCCGGATTTCGACCGGGGTGAACGCGTCCACCTGGGTGGCGCCAATCACCAACGCACCCACGATGGCATCGTTCACCCGCAACGGAAGCGCCAGGACCGCGCTGACATCGACGCTGTCGTCCTGCAGCGGCCAGTCCCGCGGCATGCCCGGCACCTGGTGCCGGACGCAGGCCTCGCCGCTGGACAAGGCGGTGGCGACGGCGTCTCCCGTGTGCCCCGGATCGGTGAGTACCAGGCAAGCGCCCAGCGCCGTGTCGCTGTCGAGGCCGGAGTGAGCGCGCAACCGCAGTGTCGTGGCGCTGCCTTCCTCAAGCATGCCGATAAAGGCGAAGCGGTAACCGCCCACGCGGCGCGCGACTTCGCTGCTGACAGCCAGCAAGGCCTCTTCGTCCACGCTGTGCGTGACAACCTTGATCATTTCGCTGAGCAGGCGCAACGCACGTCGCTGGCGCGCCTCCTCCTGCACGGATTGCAACAGCAAGTGACGCTGGGCCTGCGCCTCCAGGCCCAGTCCGATGCTTGCTGCCGCCTGCTGCAGCAACTCAGTCAACCTCGTCGAGAAGAAGCCGGGATCGGCAGCACGTATCACCATCCCGGAGTGCACTTTGCCGGAGACCATCACCGGAAAGGCCATGGCAGCAGTCACGCCGTGCCGCGCATAAGCGGCGCGCAACCCTTCCAGGCCTGGCGCGTGGCGCAGGTCGGGTTCCAGCTGCGGTATCCCGCGCCAGAACGAAGGCTGCACCAGCGAAAGCGGCGTCAGCTCGGGATAAATGTCCTGCAGGTCGGCACGAACCGACACCGGCGCGATTCGCCGGAACCATCCCGCCTCATGATCCGCTTCACCGATCATGACCAGCAAGGCGCCGAGTCGCCGTTCGAGTACCTCGATGATCGCCTCGTACAACTCGGGCGGCTCGACCGCGCGAACGAGCAACTGGCCGATCTCGGACAGCGCCGCGTAGTAACTTTCGCTGGATGCAGTCCACGTCCTCGTATTGACCCGCATCGAATTCGGACCCTGAGTCTGTGTTTTCAACCGTCACGCCGGCAGCATCAACTCGCAGCCGGCCGACCTGTCCGGCGCGGACCGCCTGCCGCTCCCCACCGACCCGTGGTAGCGCCCCGATGAAGGGTGATTTGATCCGAACCCGGTCAGCAAGCTAGCTGGGTCGGTCGGGCGATGCAACTGCGATAACCGGCGATTCATCGCCGGTCTGCAGCTCGCACCAGCCCCAGTGATCGAAGATCCAGGGTGAGGGCAGTCCCAGCGACAGTCTGGCAAAGCGCGGAGCGGCGTGTTCACCGGCCGGCAGCGACAGGTGGAATTCGCCGTTCGCGGCGCGGCGCAATGGCGCATCGGGCCAGGCCCAACTGCAGGCGCCGGCGGGATCGACCACGTCGAGCTGCAACCATGGTTGCAGCCATCGTGGTGGCTGCCACCGCAAGCTGGCGGATGCAGGCAGCGGCGGGTGGTGCAAGTTCACGTAGCACTCGGGCCGGTTGGCGAGGCGGCGCAGTCGCTTCCCGCTCAACGCCATCTGGCTGCGGTGCGCCTGCAGTGCGGCGTTCTTGCCGGCGATTTGCGCCGGCGTCGGCTCGATGGTGGTGAAACGGCTGGTGTCCGCCTTGCCGTGCACCAGGTAGGCGAACAGCGCCGGCGCCTGGGCCCGCTCCGCCAGGGCCAGGCACACCAGCACATGTGCGGCGCTGTGATCGGGGTGACTATCGCGCAGGGAAGGCAACGCGATCAGGTCCGGCGAAAACCGCGCGATTGCGTCCGCGATCGTCGCCACCGCGCGGCCGGTCGAATGCAGCAGCATGTCCGTGACGCCCAGATCGGGCCACTCCAGGGTCTGCAGGGCCTGCAACGGAAGCCCCAGCGAAGCCAGCGCCTGCCGCATTTCCGCACCGCGGCGCTGCGCCCAACGTTGCCGATCCCGGGCGCCGATGCGCCAACGGCGCTCGAGCCAGCGCTGCGGCCATGGATTGTTGTCACCTGCGGTCAGCAGCACGATCCGCACCTCGCCGCCGGCCGCCGATACCTGTTGAACCAACAGACCGGTCGCAATCGTCTCGTCGTCCGGATGCGGCGCGATCACCAACAAGCGGGTGCGCGCGGAAAACACGGGCCAACCCTCCGTCGCAGCCGTTGTCATCCATGCCACCGGGCCAGCAATTCCAGCAGCAGCAGATCGGTCCGCAAGGGACCGCGCAGGCTTTCGCGTGTGCGGTTCGTGGCGTCATACCAGTCACCCAGGGCCTCGGTATCCAGCGCACTGCCGAGCGGCAGCGCGAGGTGCAGCGCCCGCGCACGGAGCTCGTCCGCCGCCGCCTGCGCGGCAAACCACAGCCGCTGCGCCGGCTCGTCGTCCAGCCAACGTTTGACCACCTCGGTCGGCTGGCCACGCCCGGCGGCCAGGAACGCCAGGTCCTTGCGCACTTCCGCGCGCCGCTCAAGCGCCCCCTGCTCCGCCCAGACCCTGGCCAGACCGGGATTGCCGCTTGCCGCGGCGAGCGCGGTGCCGGGGTCGGCAACACCCTCGGCCTGCAGCCAGGCCAGTGCGGCCGGGGAGTCCGGCACATGGAATTCGATGCGCTGGCAACGGCTGCGGATCGTCTGCGGCAAGCGCCATGGCGCGTCGGCCAACAGGATCAACATGGTCTGTGACGCCGGTTCCTCCAGCGTTTTCAGCAGGGCGTTGGCTGCCGCCGCGTTCATCGCGTCGGCGGGGTCGATCGTGGCCACCTGCCAGCCCCCCAGTTGGCTGCGCATGGCCAGCCGCGCGGACAGCTCGCGGATCTGGTCGACCACGATCTCGGTGCGGGGGGTGTGGTCCTTGCGCAGGCCATAGGTCAACGCGACTGCGTCCGGGTGCGTCCCGGCGCCGCTCAGCTGGCAACCGCGACAGCGCCCACAGGCATCACCTTGCCTTGACTCGGTGCACAGCAGCCCCTGCACGAAGCGTCGCGCGAACTCCCGCTTGCCCAGGCCGGCGGCGCCGCACAGCAGCAGGGCATGGGGCAACGCATCACGCTGGCGGCGCGCCTGCAGCCGTGCCCAGTGTTCGGCATGCCACGGCGGCGCCTTCACGATGCCGACTCGGCCAGCCATGCCGTCAACGCCTCGATGGCGGCCTGCAGCACGGCAGCGGGCGGCCGGCTGGCATCGATCACGCGGAAACGCCCGGGCTCGAGCGCCGCGCGCTCGCGATAGGCGGCACGCACCCGTTCGAAAAACGCATCCGCTTCGGACTCGATCCGGTCCGCCCTGCCGCGACCGGCAGCGCGCGCCCGACCGGTGGCCACCGGCAGATCGAGCAGCAAGGTCAGGTCGGGCTTCACGTCATCGCACACCCACCGCTCCAGCTCCACGATGCGTGACGCCGGCTGGCCGCGCCCACCGCCCTGGTAGGCATGGCTGGCGTCCGCAAAACGATCGCACAGCACCCACTGTCCGGCGGCCAGCGACGGTTCGATCACCTCACGCACCAATTGGGCGCGCGAGGCAAACATCAGCAGCAACTCGGTCTCCGCCGCCAGTCCACGCAACGCCGGATCCAGCACGATCGCCCGCACCGCCTCGCCGACCGGGGTACCACCGGGCTCGCGGGTCTGCACCACGCTGATGCCGCGAGTTTCAAGGGAGTCTCGCAAGCCGGCGAGCAAGGTGCTCTTGCCGGCGCCCTCGCCGCCCTCGACACTGATGAACTTGCCGCGCGGTGGCGTCATCGGCAGCGCTTCCGTTGGTAGCAGTTGACGTTGCGGTTGTGCTCCGCCAGCGAGCTGGCGAACACGTGGCTGCCGTCGCCCCGGGCGACGAAATACAGCGCCTCGCCCTCCGCCGGGTGCAGCGCCGCCATGATGGCCGCCTTGCCCGGCAAGGCAATCGGAGTCGGCGGCAGGCCGGGCCGGGTGTAGGTATTGTATGGCGTGTCGGTGGTGAGATCGCTCTTGCGGATATTGCCGGTGAAGCGGGCTCCCATGCCGTAGATCACGGTCGGATCGGTCTGCAGCAGCATGCGCTTGTCCAGGCGCCGCACGAATACTCCCGCGATCTCCGCACGCTCGTCCGCCCGGCCGGTTTCCTTCTCCACGATCGAGGCCAGGATCAAGGCATCGTACGGCGTGGCCAGCGGCAGGTCCTTGTCGCGCGCCGGCCACAGCGCAGCCAGCGTCTGCTCCATCGCCACGTAAGCGCGCCGAAGTACATCCAGATCGCTGTCCCCCTTCACATAGGCATAAGTCTCGGGCAGAAAACGGCCCTCCGGTGCTTCGCCGGCCGCGCCGATCTTCTGCATGATCGCGGCACCATCGAGTCCCGCGGTGACGTGCGTCAGTTTGTCGGCATGCGCCAGGGCCTGGCGCAACTCGGCAAAGGTCCAACCGTCGACGATCGTGAAATTGCGCTGCAATACCTTTCCGGCCGCCATGTTCGCCAGCAGCTGGCGTGGCGTCATGCCCGGCTCCAGCGCGTACTCGCCAGCGTGCAACTTGCCGACGACCTGCATCTGCTCGGCCAGCAGCCGCCAGTACCAGGGGTTGGCGGTGCTGAGGCCACGGTGCCGCAACTCGGCCACGATGCTCTTGAAGCTGCTGCCGCGGCTGACGTCGATGCTGTTCTGCTGCGCCGATACGTCCAACGGCGCCACGCTGAAGCGGTGATAGTCATTCCAGCCGACCAGCAGGGCGGCCACCGCCGCCGCCAGCACCAGCAGCGACAACAGGCGCAGCCAAACGCGCCCATGCATCGATCGGTCAGTCATCCGCCCCGCTCCATCAAAAATCCCAGGTTGCGCCAATGCCGTTGCAACTGGCGGGTCACGACACCCGGCACAAAGTTCCACTCATCCAGTGACTGTACCGGGAGAATGCCGCGCACGCTCGAACTCAGAAACACTTCGCTGGCGCTGGACAATGCATCCAGGCTCAGCTCGGTCACGCGCGCCGGCGCGGAGACTGCCAGCACCTCGGCCCGCGCGACGCCGGCTACGCCACAACGATCCAGCGCCGGAGTCAGCAGTTCCCCGTCGACCACCGCAAACAGATTGGCCATCGTCGCCGAAATCACGCGGCCATGCGCATCGCGCAGCAGCCCCTCGGCGATCGCCTGGTCATTCCATTCGGCTCGCGCAAGCACCTGCTCCAGGCGGTTCAGGTGCTTGATGCCGGCCAGCCGTGGCTGTTCTGCCAGGCGCAGTTGGCACACGCGCATGCGCACGCCCTGAAGATACGCATCGCCGGCCACTGACGGCGGCGCAAACGCGCCGACCACCCGGGTCGGCCGTGGCGACACGGGCAGGCGGTAGCCGCGCTCGCCGATGCCGCGGGACACGCTGATCCGCACGACCGCCTGGGCCATGCCTTCACTGACCTGCCGCACCTCGCGCCACAGTTGTGCCGGATCGGGCGCAGGCAGGTACAGTCGCGCACAGCCCTCGGCCAGGCGTTGCATGTGGCGCGACCACAGCGGCGCACGGGCGTCGACCAGGCGGATGCTCTCGAACAGGCCGTCTCCATAACCGAAGCCACGATCAAGCGCGGCGACCTTGTCCGTCGCCACGCCGTTGACCAGGATCCGTACGGTCATCAGTCCGGCACCCCGAGCGCACGCAGCAGCCCGCGTGCCTTTGCGCGGGTTTCGTCCAGCTCGTCGGCGGCCACCGAGTCGGCGACGATGCCGGCGCCGGCGCGCAGGCTCACCTGGCGGTCGACCAGGGTCAAGCTGCGGATCAGGATGTTCAAGTCGAGCGCCCCATTGCAGTCCAGATAGCCCAGCGCCCCGGTGTAGGCACCGCGCGGCGCGTGCTCCAACGCGGCGATGATTTCCATGCAACGCACTTTGGGGCAACCCGTGATGGTGCCGCCGGGAAAAGTGGCGGCGATCAGCTGGCCTGGCGTCACCTCGGCGCGCAATCGCCCACGTACATTGGAGACGATGTGGTGAACATGGGCGTAACTCTCCACCGCCATCAACTCGTCGACCTCGATGCTTCCGGGCACGCATACGCGGCCGAGGTCGTTGCGCTCGAGATCGATCAGCATCACATGCTCGGCCCGCTCTTTCGGATGTGCACTCAATTCGCGTATGCGCACCAGTTCGTCCTCACCCGCCAGCCGCGGCCGGGTGCCGGCGATCGGACGTGTCTGTGCCACGCCGTCGCGAACCTCGACCAGCCGCTCCGGCGAGGAGCTCAGCACCGCCCAGCCCGGCTGCTGCAGCAGGCCCGCGAACGGCGCCGGATTGGCCCGCCGCAGTGCATCGTACAGCGCCGCGGGTTCCGGGGACCGGACGTAGCGCGCGTTCCAGGCACGCGACAGGTTCACCTGGAAGATGTCGCCGGAGCGAAGATGCCCGTGAATGCGCCCGACCCCATCGAGGAAGCCATCGGGAGCGTCCTCCCGGCATGCTTCGAGCGCGGGCAGTGCCGGCCATGTCGCGGGCAGCGCGAGATCTTTCTCAAGCTGGTCGAGCAGGTGTTCGCAACCCGCCTCGGCCACCAGGGTCGTACGCTGGTGCCGATGGTCGACGACCACCGCCGCAGGACAGCGTACAGCCAGCGCCATGGGCAGGTCAGTCGACGGCTGCAGATTCAAGCCGGGCTCGATCTCGCCCGCCAGCTCGTAGCTCAGCAGCAGGACCCAGCCGCCGTGAAACGGCAATCCGTCGTCCTGCGGGGGGTGTCGCTCTGCTTGCCACGCGCGGTCGAGTGCGTCGAGAAAGCGACCGGGCCGTACACGCCCGGCACCATCACGCAACACGCCGTTCGCATCCAGGACGAGGCGATCGCCCGGGAACGCGAACAGGATGTCGTAGCGCGACTGCGCGGTGCCATGCAGCACGCTTTGCAGCAGGCAGGGATAGCGCTCCGGAAAAGCCGCGGCCGGTGCGAGCAGATCACGCCGGCCGTCCAGGCTGCGACGATGACAACTCACCCCGATCAGACGCGGCGGAAGACCAGCGTGCCGTTGGTGCCGCCGAAGCCAAACGAGTTGGAGATGGCCACGTCGAGCTTCGCCTCGCGTGCCGTGTTCGGCACGAAGTCCAGGTCGCAGCCTTCACCCGGCTCATCGAGATTGATGGTCGGCGGCAACACCTGGTCGCGCAGTGCCAGAATGCTGAAGATCGCCTCGACCCCGCCGGCTGCGCCGAGCAGGTGCCCGGTGGTGGACTTGGTCGAGCTCATTGCCAGTTTGTAGGCGTGATCCCCGAATACCTTCTTCGCTGCCAACACCTCACCCAAGTCACCCAGCGGCGTGGATGTGCCGTGGGCATTGACATATTGCACCTCGGCAGGATCGAGGCGCGCGTCGTTCAGCGCAGTCTGCATGCAGCGCGCGGCACCGTCGCCGCCCTCGCTGGGCGCCGTCATGTGGTACGCGTCACCACTCATGCCGAAACCGACCAGTTCGGCGTAGATGCGTGCGCCACGGGCCTTGGCCTGCTCGTACTCTTCCAGCATCACCATGCCTGCGCCATCGGACAGCACGAAACCGTCGCGATCCTTGTCCCACGGACGGCTGGCCTTGGTCGGCTCGTCGTTGCGGGTGGACATGGCCTTGGCCGAGCAGAAGCCCGCCATCGCGGTGGCGGTGGTGGCGAATTCGGCGCCGCCGGCGATCATCGCGTCGGCATCGCCGTACTGGATCATGCGCGCCGCCAGGCCGATGTTGTGTGCACCGGTCGTGCACGCCGTGACGCACGCAATGTTCGGGCCCTTCAGGCCAAACATGATCGACAACTGGCCCGCGACCATGTTGATGATCGAGCTGGGTACGTAGAACGGCGACACGCGGCGCGGCCCCTTGGCGGCCAGCTCCAGCGTGGTCGCCTCGATCGTGTACAGGCCGCCGATACCGGCGCCCACGGCCGCGCCGATGCGCGGCGCGTTGGCCTCGGTGATCTCAAGTCCGGAATCGCGCAAGGCCTGGGTTCCCGCCGCCACACCGTAGTGGATGAACGGGTCCATCTTCTTGATGTCCTTGTGCGGCATCCACTCCGCCGGATCGAAGCCGCTGACCTGTCCGGCAATGCGCGTGGAATAGGCCGAAGTATCGAAATGAAGTACCGGGCCGATGCCGCTGACACCCTTGACCACCCGCTCCCACGCACTGGCGATGTCGTTGCCGACTGGCGAAATTATGCCCATGCCGGTCACTACTACTCGACGCTTGTTCATGCTTTGTTCCTTCGTGATACCCCGGAGCCCCGCACCAGCGGGCCTCCACCGAGACCGTTCCCGAGAGTATGTCGTCCGCTCGGTCAACGGTGCACCATGCGCACCATACGGACTCGGACGTTGCGAACTGCAAAAACGAAAACTGCGCCAATCAGGCGCAGCGTTCGATACCGCCACCCACCCGCACCGGCTCGCTCGCGGCGTGCCGGACGAGCCGGTGGCGTGCCACCGGGACCGGTCAGTCCTTGGAGTGGGCCTTGATGTAGTCGACGGCCTGCTGCACGGTGGTGATCTTCTCCGCATCCTCGTCGGGAATCTCGGTCTCGAACTCCTCCTCGAGCGCCATCACCAACTCCACGGTATCCAGCGAATCCGCGCCCAAATCATCCACGAACGAGGCATTCGCCGTGACTTCATCTTCCTTCACGCCCAACTGCTCGACGACGATTTTCTTGACGCGCTCTTCGATGGTGCTCATGTTGCCCATACCTCTCAAGGAGTAATTGTTTGCCGGTGTCGGCCGGATGCCTGCAAAAGACCGGCGGCATTGTAGTGGCTAAATCCACGCTTCGCCACGATCTGTCAGCAATGGAACGTTCGTCCGCACCCATGCACCGACGCGAAAGCTTGATTGTCGCCTAAAACGCGGCTGCTGGCGACAACTTTCCTGCACAATCCTTACGCCATGTACATGCCGCCGTTGACATGCAGGGTCTCGCCAGTGATGTACGCAGCGGCCGGCGAGGCCAGGAATGCCACCGCTTTGGCGATATCCACCGCCTCACCGAGGCGGCCCAGCGCGATCTGTCCAAGCAAGGCCTGCTTCGACTCTTCCGGCAGTGCGCGGGTCATGTCGGTATCGATGAAACCGGGGGCCACCACGTTCACCGTGATGCCACGCGTACCGATTTCGCGCGCCAGCGACTTGGAGAAGGCAATGACGCCGGCCTTGGCTGCGGCATAGTTGGCCTGGCCAGGGTTGCCGGTAAGGCCGATGACCGAGGCGATCGAGATGATGCGACCCTTGCGCGCCTTCATCATGCCGCGCAGCACGGCCTTGGAGGTGCGATAGACCGAGGTCAGGTTGGTGTCGATGATCGCCTGCCAGTCCTCCTCCTTCATGCGCATCAACAACTGGTCGCGGGTGATACCGGCATTGTTGATCAGGATCGACACCGTGCCGAATTCCTTCGCGATACCGTCGATCACCGCCTCGATTGCCACGCCGTCGGTAACGTCCAGTGCGCGACCGTGTCCGCCATGCGCAGCCAGCCGCTCGCCGATCGCGGCCGCTCCGCCCTCACTGGTCGCCGTACCGACCACGGTGGCGCCCAGCGCTGCCAACTCGTCGGCGATCGCCGCACCGATGCCGCGGCTGGCGCCGGTGACCAAGGCGATCTCACCTTGCAGGAGTGTGTTCATGATTCAGGGTCCTTGGAAAACGGAAAACGGCTGGCGCCGACAGGCCTGCAGGGCTTGCTCAGGCCCACTCGACACGCGCTGCATCAAGCTCGGCCGGGCTGCCGATTGCACGCACGGCAAGCGACTTGTCGATGCGTCTGATCAGGCCGGACAGCACCTTGCCCGGCCCGCACTCGACGACACGGCTCGCACCACCGGCAACCAGCGCCTGGACACACTCGGTCCAGCGCACCGGCAGATACAGCTGGCGCTGCAATGCACCGCGGATCTCGCTGATCGCGGTGTAGCTGCGCGCCTCGGCATTCTGGATGACGGGAATGGCCGGAAGCCGCCAATCGATCGATGCCATGCGCTCGCCCAACTGCTCGGCCGCCTCCCCCATCAGGGCACAATGCGAGGGTACCGATACGGCCAGCTTGACGGCCTTTTTCACGCCCAGTTCGGCCAGTCGCGCCAGTACCCGGTCAACCGCCCCGGTGTTGCCGGCGATCACCAGTTGCCCGGGTGAATTGAAATTGGCGGGCGACACCACCTGCCCTTGCGCCATCTCCTCGCAAATGGCGGTCGTCTGCGCGTCGTCGCCACCCAGAATCGCCGCCATCGCCCCCACACCCACGGGAACGGCTGCCTGCATCAGGCGTCCGCGCTCGGCCACCAGTGCCGCCGCGTCATGCACGGACAGCGCTCCGGCACATACCAGCGCGCTGTATTCACCCAGGCTGTGGCCGGATAACTGCGCGGGACGTGCACCGCCCAACTTTTGCCACACCCGCCACACCGCGACGCTCGCCGCCAACAGCGCCGGCTGGGTGTTCTCGGTACGGTTGAGCCGGTCCTCCGGCCCCTGCGCGACCAACGGCCAAAGGTCGACGCCAGCGCCTTCCGATGCCTCGGCGAAGGTCTGTACCACCTCGTCATGGGCCACGGCCAACTCGGCCAGCATGCCCACCGACTGCGAGCCCTGGCCAGGAAACACGAACGCAAGCTCGGGTTGCAACGCACTCATAGAAGATCCCACAACAGATTGAAAACATCCGACTCGCCGTCCAGCAGCACATCGATCAGCAGCAAATCGATCAGCAGCCCTATCAGCAGCAATCCGAAGGCCTGGCGGACCGAACCGATCGCCACGCCGAGAGCTCGCGCACGCACCCCCATATATCGGGTAAATCGACGCACGAATCTCAGCCGCTCCGCCGAGTGGCACAAGCGGGCAATCACGTCATCATGGAGAACGGGTCGCACCTGCCGCAGCATGTCCGCCAGCACGTCACTGCGCTCCTCATAGTGGCGGGATACGCCAGCAGAAAACATCAGCCAGTCGCGTGCCTGCACATCGGCCAGCGACATCATCTCCAGCGGATCTTCCTCGAAATCGATGAAACCGATGCGCTTGTCGCAAACCGTGATGTTGCGGGCAAAGGCCTGGCCGAAATACGCCCCATTGCCGTGCGCCTGCGCGACAGCGGTCACGGCGGCATGCACCAGCTCGTCGATCCGATCGTCATTGGCGGCAGTCTTGAGCTGTCCGGACAGCGAAGGTCCGATGTCGCTAAGCAGCAAGACTCCCTTGCCTTCGGCCAGAATTTCGGGAACCAGGATACCCTGACGGCGGAGCTGGTCGATGCGCCGCATCTCGGTCTGCCGTGTCTGTTCAACCCCCTTCTGTGGCGGTGCGCGCAGAACATCGGCACCCACGCCTTCTGCGATCCGATTCCATATACGTGTCGCCGCCACCCGCGCACCGGGGCGCTGTTCGTAGACTTTCAGCCACGCGGGCCGACCGTCCATCAAGAGTTTCTGTGCCACTGTGCACCTCTGCTCACACCCGGCCTGCCCGGAATCCCGCATGGGTGATGCGGTCGTCCATGGCGGGCGACGTACATGCGGTTGACTCCGGCTTAGTAGCGCAGCAGCGCCGAAGCCCAGGTAAAACCGCCACCGAATGCCTCCAGCAACAGGTTCTGGCCGCGCTGCACCTTGCCCGAGCGCACCGCGTAATCGAGCGCCAGCGGCACCGAGCCGGACGAGGTATTGGCGTGCTTGTCGACCGTGACGATCACCCGGTCCATCGACATCTTCAGCCGCTTGGCGGTGGCCTCGATGATGCGCAGGTTGGCCTGGTGCGGAATCAGCCAATCGATGTCCGACTCCTGCATGCCGGCGGCTTCGAGCGTTTCGCCGACCAGCGCATCGAGTGTCTTGACCGCGACCTTGAACACTTCGCGGCCGGCCATGCGGATGCGCACACCGTGGTTGGGCTCGTCCTTGAACCCCGCCGACACCCCCACCGGGTTGTAGAGCAAGTCCTTGTGGCCACCGTCGGCGTGCAGGCAGGTAGCATAAATGCCGGGCTCGCTGGAGCCTTCCAGCACGACCGCGCCGGCACCGTCACCGAACAGCACGCAGGTCTCGCGTTCGCCCCAGTCGACCATGCGGGTCAGCGTCTCGGCGCCGATCACCAGTGCCTTTTTCGTCTGGCCGCTGCGGATGAACTTGTCAGCTACCCCCAGCGCATAGACAAAGCCCGAACAGGCCGCATTGACGTCGAACGCGGCACAGCCGTTCGCCCCGAGACGGTGCTGCACGAGACAGGCAGTGGACGGGAAAATGAGATCCGGCGTGGTGGTGCCGAGCACGATCAGATCCAGATCGGTTGCCTTGACGCCAGCCGCCTGCAGCGCGTTTTGCGCGGCGCGAAAGGCGAGGTCGCCCGTGGTCTCGCCATCGGCTGCAACATGCCGTTGACGGATGCCGGTTCGGGTGCGGATCCATTCGTCGCTGGTATCGACGATCTTTTCCAGATCGGCATTGGTGACGATACGTTCGGGCAAGGCACTGCCGGTGGCGATGATGCGGGTGTAAATCTGGGTCATTCAACTTTCCATCGGCAAAGACTTGGAATCGACCGGCCAGCCGGCGACAGGAAACCGTACGTTACGTTCCCGTGTACCGGAACGCAAAACGGCGCGTCGCCGCGCCGTCCCGGAAGATCGTCCGGAGGGAATCCCGCAGGACTCCCGCCACCCGGTCAATCCTCGACCGACACCGCGCTTTTGGTCTCGATCACCTTCTTGCCGCGATAGTAGCCGTCCTTGGTCACGTGATGGCGCTGGTGCACCTCGCCACTGGTCGGGTCAGTGGACAACTGCACGGTCTTCAGCGAGTCGTGCGCACGACGCATGCCGCGGGTGGAAGGGGTACGGCGACTCTTGGCAACTGCCATGGTGGTTCTCCAACTGAAACGTGGTGAATTGAACAGGATGATCTTGTATCGAACGACCCGGATCATACCGGCCCGGGTCAGCGGTCATTTCTTCAGTTCGCGCAATATCGCGAACGGATTGTCGGAGCGTCCTTCACCGAGGGAATCGTCCTCCGGATCGTGAGCTGCCACTTCATCGGGCAGCCTGCTGTCCGGGTTGACTGGGACCAGCGGCAGCGCCAACAACAATTCGTCTTCTATCACATCCGCCGGATGCAGGCGGCCATCCTCGGCTACCAACAGCGGCTCGTACTCCGGCGGCAGGCCAGCCTCGTCGCGTTCCCGGCGGATCAGTCCCAACCGCGTTTGCAGCGCAACCGGCAACACGAAAGGTTCAAGCGAGCGCTGACAGGTCAGGGTCAACGGTGCGCTTGCGCGGACATCCACATAGCGGGTGCCGAAGCTGTCACGTCCGAAATCCAGTTCAAAGGACACCTCGCCCTCGCTGCTCGCCAGCGCCTCGCACAGACGCGGCAGGCTTGCGATGGCCAGCGTTCCCTCGAACGAACGCCGCGCCGAGACCATGCGCCATGCATCCACGGACTCTGGCAGTGTCACGGACATAATCGCGAGATGGTAGGTTTGTGACGCGGGGAAGTCAACCAGCGGCACCGTACATGGCTCAGATTCTGCGCCATCGACCCATACTTTGCCTGATCCGTCTCCGATGCGGCAGACTGATCCCCCCGTATCCTGAATCATTGCCCTTGAATTCCTACCTGACTCTCGGCGTGACCGTGACCTTCGCGACCCTGCTCCTCCTGGTCGGCGGCGCCGTGCTGCTGCGCAAACGGCAGAATCGTCGCGGCAGCAGCATCCGCCATCTGCTCGACCTGGCCGACAACCTGGAAGCAGACCTGAAAACCTGTCGCTCCGGCCTGCAGCAGGCGCATGCGGTCATGTCGCTCAACCCCGACCTTCCCGCCACCAGCGAAAAGGACGCACGCCACGCCATCGATGCCGGCCTGCGCGCACTGTTGCAGCAGAGACTGTGGATCCGCGACCGCTCCGCCGATGCCAGCCAGCACGAACTCAATGAAGCCGAAGCCTCGATGCGCGCCACGCGCGACCGGCTGCAACCCTTGCTGCAAGCACTCGATCAGGCCCAGACCGACCTGAACAGCGCGATGCGCGAGCAGATCCGGCGCGATTCGGACAGCTGATGCCGAAGCCGCCGGCAACGCCCCGCATCGTGCGGGGGACCGACCTCGCGCTACCGCACCCAGCCGTGGCGACGGCTGCTGCGCAACGCGGGCATGGCGTTGCCGAGAGACAAGCTGCCGGCGACAGCTACACTGCCGTATCCATCGCATGCCACCAGCACACAAAGTCCATTCCATGATCGAACGCACCATGTCTGCCATCAGTCCGTCCCCAGATGAGTCCCTGCTGCAGCGACTGGATGCTGCGATCGCCCAGGTCAACCACGTGCTGCTGGGCAAGCCGCGGCAGGTGAAACTGGCGTTCACCTGCCTGATCGCGGGCGGCCACCTGCTGCTCGAAGACGTGCCCGGCGTGGGCAAGACCACCCTGGCGCATGCACTGGCCGCCTCCTTCGCACTTGACTTCCAGCGTGTGCAATTCACCAGCGACCTGCTGCCGTCGGACATCATCGGGGTCAGCGTGTACGAGCGCGAGACGGGGAAGTTCCGCTTTCATCCCGGCCCGATCTTCACCGGCCTGCTGTTGGCCGACGAGATCAACCGCGCCAGTCCCAAGACGCAAAGTGCCCTGCTCGAGGCGATGGCCGAGAACCAGGTCACCATGGATGGTCAAACCCATGCCCTGGCGCAGCCTTTCTTTGTCGTCGCCACGCAAAACCCACTCGACCTCAACGGCACGTTTCCGCTGCCCGATTCGCAGTTGGACCGTTTCATGCTGCGCTTGTCGCTGGATTACCCTGATGCTGGCGCCGAGCGTGCCCTGCTCACCGGCAGCGACCGCCGCCACCTGCTCGCCCGGCTCACGCCACAACTGGATGCCGACGCCTTGCTCGCCCTGCACCGGCAAGCGCAATCGGTCACCGCCAGTGGTGCCCTGCTTGACTACCTGCAAGCCCTGCTGGCGGCCAGCCGGCGCCATGCCGATATCCGCGCCGGCCTGTCGCCACGCGCTGGCCTGGCCTTGCTCGGTGCCGCCCGTGCCTGGGCCATGCTCAAGGGGCGCGGCCATGTGCTGCCGGAAGACATCCAGGCACTGTTCGTCCCGCTGGCGGCGCACCGCCTGCTGCCGACACGCGGCGCCGATGGCGCAGTCCTGGCGCGACAACTGCTGACCGAGGTGGCGGTGGACTGATGCGCGGCCTGCTGCAACACCTGCAACGCTGGGCGGAAGGACGCCTGCCGGCGCTCACCCGCTACCGCCGCCCCGAAAGCCTGCCGATCCGGTTGCACCGGCAACGCATCTACATCGTGCCCACCGGGTTCGGACTCGGCTTCTCGGTATTGCTGCTGGTGATGCTGGTCGGTGCGCTGAACTACAGCAACAACTCCGCGCTGCTGCTTACCTGCCTGCTCGGCGCGGCAAGTGCGGCCAGCATGCTGGTGGCATTTCGCAGTCTCGACGGCCTGTGCCTGGAGCAGGTGCGTGCCGGCCATGCCGTCGCCGGCGAGTCGTTGGAGCTTGTCTTCACCCTGCGGTCGAGCCGGGTGCGCAGCGCGATCCGGCTGGATCTGGGCAATGGTTCTGCCGCCTTCGCCCTGGACGGCCACGACCCGACCCGGGTGCCGTTGCGGCTGCCGACCGAGAGGCGTGGCTGGCAATCCTTGCCACGGTTGCGCCTGTGGAGCAGTTGGCCGCTCGGCATGTTTCGCGCCTGGAGCTGGCTGCACCCCGACCAGGCGGTGCTGGTGTGGCCGCGTGCGGAAGCATCGGGGCCTCCACCGCACGCGCTGGCCGATGATGCTCGCCACATGCGACTTCACCGCGGCGAGGAACTGGCCGCACTGCGCGACTATCAGGTGGGTGATCCACAGCGGCATATCGCCTGGAAAGCCAGTGCGCGCCACGACAACCTGCTGGTAAAGGATTTCGAGCAACCTTGCAGCCAACCGCAATGGCAGCTGGACTGGCGCCAACTGCGCGGCATGGACGCTGAATCGCGCATCGCACGACTGGCCCGCTGGCTGAACGAAGCGCAATCACAACGCTGCAGCTACAGCCTGTGGCTGCCCGGCAACCAGATCGGCAGTGGCAGCGGCCCGCAGCACTTTGCGCGCTGCATGGATGCATTGGCAGCCCTGCCGTGAGCCTGGTCCGGTCCGGCAAACCCGTGCCTGCAGCCGTGGGTCGGCGCAGCTTCGACCTGTTGAGCCTGAGCATGGCCTTCGTGCTCGCGGTGAACGCGGCGCACCTGCCCGTGTGGCTATCCCTGGTATTGGCGTTCACGCTGGGCGGGCGCTGGTGGCAACGGCGGCGGCACAGCGGTCGCGTACCAGGCTGGATCAAGCTGCCGCTGCTGGCGCTGCTGACGCTGGCGGTGATCGTGCAATACGGCAACCTGTTCGGACGCGCGCCGGGCACCGCACTGGCGATTGGGCTGCTGATCCTCAAATTGCTGGAAACCGAGACCCCGCGCGACGTGCGCGTCGGCGTCGGTTTCGCCTGTTTCACGCTGATGACCGCACTGCTGTTCGATCAGGGACTGGTCAGCACGGTGGTGGTCGCGTTGGGCCTGCTGCCGGCGTTGGCGACCCTGCGCGCACTGGAGCCTGCGCAGGCTCCAGCCAGCCTGCCACGCGACGTGCTGTCCCCACTTGCCCTGCTGGCGGCGGCCTTGCCGCTGGCCCTGCTCGCCTTCGTGCTGGTGCCGCGCCTGAGCTCGCCGCTGTGGGGAGCGCCGTCCCAGGACCAGGCGCGCAGCGGACTGAGCGAGCGCATGAGCCCGGGCGGCTTCATCGAGCTGCTGGTCGACGACCATCCGGCGATGCGGGTCACCTTCGACGGCACACCGCCTCCGCCCGACCAGCGCTATTTTCGCGCCTACGTGATGGCCGACTACGACGGTGTCAGTTGGACCTACAACAATGCCGCCGACCAGGCGCCCGTGGCGCTGGACGTCACGCATACGATTGATTACCGGATCAGGCTGTTGCCCACGCATCGTCGTGTGCTGCCCACCCTGGATGTACCCATCGATACCCCGCCCGGCGCCACGATGCACCGGGATCGCGTGGTGATGGCGGCCCGGCCGGTCAATGATGCGCTCATCTACACGCTGAGTTCGGCCACCCGATACCGGCTTGAACCCCGGCTCGGCGAACACGACAGTCGCTGGCTGCAGCTCCCCAGCGGCTTCAACCCGCGCACGCTCGCCCTGGGCCAGTCATGGCGCCAGCGCTACGGCAACGACAACGCCGCGATCGTGCGTGCCGCGCTCACCCTGTTCCATGACGGCGGCTTTCGTTACACCCTCATGCCGGCCCCGCTGGGCCGCAACGCCATGGACGATTTCCTGTTCGACACCACGGAGGGCTTCTGCGAGCACTACGCGTCGGCGTTTACCGTGCTGATGCGCGCAGCAGGTATTCCGGCACGCGTGGTCACCGGTTACCAGGGCGGGTACTGGAACAAACTGGCCAACTATCTGCTGGTGCGGAATTCCGACGCCCACGCCTGGAGCGAGGTCTGGCTGGCCGGCCGCGGCTGGGTCAGGGTGGATCCCACCGGAGCCGTGCGCCCGGAGCGGGTCAGCCTCGGCGCGGCCGCCGCCGCGGGCGACCAACTGGATTGGTATCGCAGGGACTGGTTGCAAGGTTTTCGCAACCGCTGGGATATTGTCAACCGCTGGTGGGACCAGGCTGTCGTGGGCTTCGACGCGCTGCGTCAACGCGGCCTGCTGACGCCGTTCGGTATCCGCGACGCCGATACGATGACGCTCGGTGTGCTGCTCGCCATCGGCTCGACCTTGTTCATCGCGACCGGACTGGCGTGGGCCTTGCTTCGACGGCAGCCACGCGACCCGCTGCGCGAGGCGTTGCGCGAACTGGAACGCAAGCTGGCGCGCCGGCGCATCACCCGCCGTGTCGGCGAGGGCCCGCAACACTACCTGAGCCGTGCGGCACGGACATTGCCGTCGCAGCGCGAAGAACTGGCGCAACTGATGAAACACTATCTGGACTTGCGTTACGCTCATGATGAACCGCCGCCTGAATCGGTCCGTGCGTTCCGGCGCGCCGTGCGGGATTTTCGGACGAAGAACGTGGTCAAATGAACAGCGGCGCGATGCTGAACGCCATCGATCCTGACGGAGAAACCCTCATGTCCCTGTACCGCCCTCTCACACTCGCCGCCGCCATTGCCGTGCTGGGCGGCTGTGTGTCGATCCCCAAACCGCTGGAAGGCAACTACGCCAACATCACCACCGCCAGCGCGCAACAAGGTGGCGCCGGCGGCACCCAGGTGCGTTGGGGGGGTGAAATCATCACGACCGAGCCTGGCCCGCAAGAGACCTGCTTCTACATACTTTCGCACCCGCTGGACAGCCAGGCACGACCCAAGTTGGGCTCCGCCGGAGAGAGCGAGGGGCGCTTCGTGGCGTGCCGCGCCGGTTTCTACGATCCAGAAGTGTTCACCCGCGGACGCGAGCTGACGGTGACCGGTACCCTGCACGGCATCGTGACCAAGAAGGTCGGCGACTACGACTATGCCTATCCGCGGGTCGAGGCCGACGTGGTCTATCTGTGGCCCAAACGCCCGCTCTACACCGCCTATCCAGTCGGCTACTACGACCCGTTCTGGGGTCCCGGCTTTGGACCGTACTGGGGCAGCCCATGGGGCTATCCGTATGGGGGTTATCCGTACTACCGGACCCACCCGCGGGTGATCGTGGTGCGTCCACCGGCGCCGCCGCCGGCACCACCACCGAAGAAGTAGACGGAGACGAAAACGCCGGCCTCGCGCCGGCGTTTTTCCGTCCACGCACGGGCTTGCGTTCAACCCGGCGGCCAATGCATGCGCCGACCTGCCAATAGATGCACGTGAATGTGGAATACCGTCTGGCCGCCATCCTCGTTGCAGTTGATCACGGTGCGGTAACCCTGTTCGGCGAAGCCTTCCTGTTTGGCATAGGCCGCCGCCGCCAGCAGGAGCTTGCCCAGCAATGACGCCTGCTCCGGCGTGGCATCGTTGAGCGTGGCCAGCGGCTGCTTGGGAATGAACAACACATGCACCGGCGCCTGCGGGTTCACGTCAAGGAATCCGAGCACCTCATCGTCCTCATAGACGATGTCGGCGGGAATTTCGCGGCGGACGATCTTGCTGAAAATGGTCTCGCTCATACCTGCTCCCCCTGTTGATTCAATCCATCAACTGCCGGCCGCCGAACGCATGCGCCAGCGTGCTGCGGTCGACGTATTCCAGCTCTCCACCCAAGGGTACGCCATAAGCCAGCCGGGTCGGTCGCACCCCGCCCGCCCGCGCCAGCTGGGCCAGGTAGTGTGCCGTCGCGTCGCCCTCCACGGTGGGATTGGTGGCAATGATCAATTCCTCGATCTCGCCCTCGCCCAGGCGCTGGGTCAGCTGGGCCAGGCCCAGCTCCTCCGGTCCCAACCCGTCCAGCGGTGACAGGCGCCCCATCAGCACGAAATACTGGCCGCGGTAACCGGTGGCCTGCTCGATCGCCGCCAGCTCGGTCGGCGACTCCACCACGCACATCACCCGGTGGTCGCGGGTACTGGCGGCGCACAGTGCGCACACCGGATCCTCGCTGAAGTTGCGGCAGCGCTGGCAATGGCCGATCCGCTCCATCGCCTGTGCCATCACGCCGGCGAGTTTCAACCCCCGCTCGCGCTCACGCTCCAGCAGGTGGAAGGCCATCCGCTGCGCACTCTTGCCGCCCACGCCAGGCAGGCAGCGCAGCGCCTCGATCAGTTCGGCAAGGAGGGGGGAGCCGGTCATTGGCGTTTGTCCGGAAATCGGGAATGGGGCATGGAGAATGGGAAGGTCAACAGCAGATATTGCGCCACTGTGGCTCTTGCCATTCCCAATTCCCCATTTCCCATTCCCGGCCTCAAAACGGCATCTTGAAGCCGGCCGGCAGGTTCATCCCGGCGGTGACGCCGCCGAGCTTGTCCTTGCTGGCCTCGGCGACCTTGTTTACTGCATCGTTGACCGCAGCGGCAACCAGGTCCTCGGCCATTTCGGGGTCATCGGCAAAAGTCTGCCGGTCGATCTGCACCCGACGCACTTCGTGGGCACCGGTCATCACCACGCTGACCAGGCCGCCGCCGGCGCTGCCGGTGACTTCGAGTTTGGCGATTTCCTCCTGCGCACGCTTCATGTCTTCCTGCATGCGTTGGGCTTGCTGCATCAATTGACCAATCTGTCCTCTCATCACACGGCTCCAGGTTCGTTGCCCAAGGGTTTGACGGATTGCGGCACCACGCGCGCACCGAAATCACGTTTCAAGGTCTGCACCAGCGGATCGTCCTCAATCGCCTGCTCGGCAGCCGCCTGTGCGCTGTCGCGCGCCTGCGCGGCACGTGCCGCCGGCGTCTGCGTTGCCGCGGCCTGGTTCTGGCTGACGAAATGCAAGCGGATGCGCTCGCCCATCGCCTTGGCGATACGCTCTTCCATCTGGCTGACCATCGGCTCCACGGCCATGCCCATGTGGGACGGCTGCAACGCCAGTACCAGGGTCTGCCCGTCGCGTTCGCGCAGCACCGCATTTTGCGCCAACACGCCGAATGGACCGCGCAGATCGGCCCGCTCGATCAGCGCCTCCCAATCCGGCAAGCCATTGGCATCCCGCGCGATCGGTGCAGGTGCAGGACGGTCCGGCATGGGCGCGGCAGGCGGCATTGCCGGCGCAGCCTGCGGGCGCGGCGCAGTGGCTGGCGCCGCCGCCGTGGAGTAGGTGCGTGATGGCGAGCCCGGCGATGCAGGGCTCACCGGTGCCGGGCGCGAGGCACGCTCTGTCGGAACGGCATCGCCCGGCCGGAACGCCAGCATCCGCAACAGCGCCATCTCGAAGCCGGTGCGCGCATCCGGAGCCAACTGGAGATCCCGCCGGCCGGACGTGGCTATCTGGTAATACAGTTGCACGTCTTCGGCGGGAATCCGACCGGCAAGATCCACCAGCGCGACATCATCACCGTCATCCTGCCCGGGTCGGTAGCCGGGCACCAGTTGGATCAGTTGCAACCGGTGCAGCACGCTGGCGACGTCGTCCAGCACACCGCCGAAATCCGGGGAGTACGAGGCGATCTGGCTGCATTCGGCCAGCAACCGGTCGCCGTCGCCGTCGGCCAGCGCGCCCAGCACACCGAGCACCTGCCCGCGCGCCACGCTGCCGAGCATGGTACGCACGTCGTCCGCATGCAGCGCACCGCCGCCGTAGGCAATGGCCTGGTCCAGCAGGGACAAGCCATCGCGCAACGAGCCATCGGCCGCGCGTGCCAGTTCGCTGATCGCGCTGTCCTCGCAGCTGATGTTCTCGGCCGCCAGGATGTGGCGCATCTGGCCGGAGATCTGTTCGGGCAGCAGTCGCTTGAGGTTGAACTTGAGACAGCGCGACAGCACCGTCACCGGCAGCTTCTGCGGGTCGGTGGTGGCCAGCAGGAACTTCACGTGTGGCGGCGGCTCCTCCAACGTCTTCAGCAACGCGTTGAACGCGTTCTTCGACAACATGTGCACCTCGTCCACCAGATACACCTTGAAGCGGCCTCGCGACGGCGCGTACTGCGCGTTCTCGATCACCTCGCGCACGTCGTCCACGCCGGTGTTGCTGGCAGCGTCGATCTCCAGCAGGTCGACGAAGCGCCCCTCGTCCACTGCGGTGCACACCGAGCACTCGCCACAGGGATCGGCCGACTGCCCACGCTCGCAGTTCAGCGACTTGGCGAAGATGCGCGCAATGGTGGTCTTGCCGACGCCGCGGGTGCCGGTGAACAGATAGGCATGGTGCATGCGCCCGGTATCGAGCGCATTGGTCAGTGCGCGCACCACGTGTTCCTGCCCGACCAGTTCGGCGAACTTGCGCGGGCGCCACTTGCGGGCGAGTACTTGATAGGACATGGCTACCAACGTGGGGACAAAGGTCGATTGTGCCAAGTCGCCACACGCAAGTCAGCAGATGAAGGCCCGGAATGGTGGCGGCCCCGCCAGCCACACCCCGGCACCCGAGTCATTCGCTACCGTTGCTTCCTTCCGGACCTGGCGGGGTTTACGAACTATCGTCGCGGGGGGACCGACGGGGCCACCATGGACATCAAGCGATGGCGCTTGGTTGTTTTGCCGCTGCGCCGGCCGGCAAGGCTGTCGCAACGGCTTTGAAACTGGCGGAGAGGGCGGGATTCGAACCCGCGATACGGGTATAAGCCGTATACACACTTTCCAGGCGTGCTCCTTCAACCACTCGGACACCTCTCCGCATGACTTTTTCGTACCACGACCACCGGGCAGGATTGTTCGGCCCTTCCTGGGCCTCATCCCTCCACGCTGCGGGGCCGGCTGCGGCTGTCCAAATCCGTTCCAGACGAATTTGTCGAACGCGCGATACGGGCATACGCCGTGTACACACCTTCCAGGCGCGCCCCTTCAACCGCTCGGGCACTTCCCTGTATGGATGCAACCGTCTTTGTCGGGCGGACATCGCCTGACAAAGAAGCGGAAGAATAGCTGCAGGGCTGCGGACAGGCAAGCGGAAAGCGCGCCTGCTCAACCGGCGTCGACTCGCGGTGAAGTGGCTGCGGCCACGGCGATCCGCTCCCCTTTGGTGGCGACGCGGTAGCCGCGCGCCGCCAGTGCATGGCCGTCGGCAGAGCTACCGTAGTGATACAGCAGCAGCTGTGAGCGCAGATTTTCGGGGTATTCGCGCTCGATGTCGTCGACTCCCGTATGTGAGGGGTTGCCGACCAGGCTGCAATCGTGTGCGATCAGCATGTCGGTGCCAGCGTACCGCGCAAGCATTTCGGGAATCGGTCGGGTATCGCCGGTAAACGCGAAGCTTCCCTCCAGGGCCAGGCCGTAAGACGTACCTGGCACATGATGCCGGGTGGCGAAGATGTCGAACCACAGACCTTCCAGCCAGAAGCCCCGCGTGCACGGAACCAGCCGGAACGCCTCCCAGAAGTTCACCCCGCCCTCGGCCAGTACGCCGGGATAGTCGGCCACCCTGGTCTGCAACCACGGAATCAGGGCCGCATGGGCAAACAATCGGGTGCCGCCGCGGCGATCGGGGTCGAACCATAGCTTGAAGAACAACTGCTCCAGCCCGGCCACGTGATCCATGTGGGTATGCGTGATGAACAGGGCCGGCGGCAATGCCTGGTAGGCTGCCATGTAGCGATCAAGCGTATCGGGGCCGCAGTCAACCAGCAACACGGGCTGGCCCGCGCGCTCCAATACCACGGCCGAAGAGCCCAGCGCAGCGGCATGCGCCGCACCCACTCCAAGGAAATGCAGATGCCAGTTCATGACGTCAGTGTGTGCTCATGGTGGGCCAGCAGCGGTTGCCAGATATCCCGCTCGAACATTGCCTTTCCTTCGCTGGCGGCACCGAGCTTGAGCAGGGACCGGTGCAGCCGTTTCAGGTTGGAGCGTTGCCATGCCGCCGCCGGGGTCCGCTGCCGGCCGCGGTCGAAGTCGATCAAATGCAGGCCTTCCGGCGACACCAGGACGTTGTGTGCGTTCAGATCCGCATGCCAGATGCCGGCGCGATGGAAGCGTCCGATCATTGCGCCGACGCTCTCGGCCAACTTGCGATCGAGGCGCCCTGCCGCCAGGCGCTCGGCGAGCGTTTGTGCGTCGGCGATGCGGCGTGTGATCAGGTCGGCGCGGTAAAACAGGCCCTCCCGGCGAAAACGCGCCGCAATCGCCACCGGCCCGGGCAGCCCGAGCCGGGTGATTTCCGCCAACAGCCGAAACTCCCTGAACGGCCGGGTCCGGTCCGCACCGGTCCAAAGATAACGATCGCCCATCAGCGCCCTTACCAGGCCGCCGCGCCGATAGTGGCGCAACACGCAAACGCCCACCGGGCTTTCTATGATCGCCACGCCGCCGCGACCACCTGCCTGTACACGCAAGGCGTTGCGCTCACGCCAGTAATCCGGCGCAAACCAGTCATGACCAACTTGTGGCGACACCGCTGCGTCGCACAGAATCGCGCCTCGGGCGTCTTGGTGCGTGCGTTCGTGCATCATCATGCCTGGTGACCGACCACGGATTCTACCCCAGGCCCATGATCCATCCAGTTTCCATCTGCCTACTACGCACCTCAGCCATCGGCGATGTCACCCATGTCGTACCCTTGCTGCGCACTCTGCAACAGGCATGGCCGCAGGCATCGCTGAGCTGGGTCGTCGGCAAGCTCGAACGCAAGCTGGTTGGCGATCTGCCAGGCGTGAATTTCGTCACGTTCGACAAGGCCGCCGGTTGGCGCGGCATGCGCGCGGTGCACGCCGCCTTGCGTGGGCAGCGCTTCGACGCGCTGTTGCAGATGCAGGTGGCCATGCGTTCGAACCTGTTGAGCCTGGGTATCAAGGCCAACCGCCGCATTGGCTACGACCACGCCCGCGCCAAGGACCTGCACGGCCTGTTCATCAACGAACGCATCCCGGCACGCAGCGGCGAACACGTGCTCGATGCCATCGGCAGTTTCTGCGAGCCGCTGGGCCTCAAGCAAACGGTGGTGCGCTGGGACATCCCCATTCCCGATGAGGCACACGCCTGGGCCGGCGAACAATTGCCTGGCGACACACCCACCTTGCTGGTCAGTCCCAGTTCGAGCCACGCACTGCGCAACTGGCGACCCGAACGCTATGCCGCGGTGATGGATCATGTCGCCACTCGCGGCTGGCGAGTGGTGTTGATCGGCGGCCCGTCAGCGCCCGAGCGGACCATGGCCGACGCCGTGCTCGCAGCGTGCCGGCACCGGCCGCTCGATCTGACCGGCAAGGACACCTTGAAGAAACTGCTGGCACTGTTCACGCGCTCGCAACTGCTGCTGAGTCCCGACTCGGGACCGATGCACATGGCCAACAGCGTGGGCACGCGCGTACTGGGCCTGCACGCGGCGAGCAACCCGGACCGCTCCGGCCCCTACTCCGACCGGCGCTGGTGCGTGAACAGGTATGACGAGGCGGCCCGCAAATACTTGGGCAAGCCGGCCAGCGCGATCCCGTGGGGAAGCAAGATCGAGAAGCCCGGCGTGATGGACCTGATCGGGGTCGAGGACGTGATCGAGCGCTACGAGGCAGCCGCACGCGACATCGGACTGTCCTGACCGGTTGCGCGCTGGCCCGGGGTCATGCGCGACCGCTGCGCACGCGCAGGCCCGGGCGCTGCCGCGCCAGCTTGCGCAGCAGTTCCGCGAACGCCTGCAGGTCCTCGTGCCAGGGGGAGGCATCGCGCCAGTACAAGGCGATCTCGCGGCCGCTCGCCGGCCCCTTGAGCTTTGCCAGCACGATGCCCGGCATCGAGCCCAGCCGATCGTGCGCCAGCGCGGGCACCAGCGCATAGCCCCCGCGCAGGCTGAGCAGGGCAGCCAGGCTCTCCAGGCTGACATCCTGCACGTAGCCATGTTCGACGCCATCCAGCCCGTCGGCATGGCTTTCGGCCATCAGCATCGCCTCGGCCGGATCGAGTTGATCCAGCCCGATGCTGTGTCGGCCGGCCAGCGGGTGATCTGCGCGCAACATCAGCTCCCATGGCTCGAAAAACAGCGGGCGCGCGGAGATTCCGCTGAGGGTAGCCGCCGGCGGCGCCAGCACGGCGTCCAGCTCGCCTTCGTGCAAGCGGCGCAGCAGGCCGCGCGGCTTGCCTTCGGAAATACCCAGCCGGGCTCCGGGGAAGTGCTGCGGAAACGGCGCGATCAAGTGCGGCAACAGGTACGGACCCAGCGAGGCCGGCACGCCCAGCCGCAATGCGCCGCCGAAAGCCACCTCGCCGGCACGGGCAAGCTGTTGCAGGTGCTCGGCGGCGGTCAGCACCGTGTCGATCTGTTGCAACAGGCGCTGGCCACCGGCGGTGGGCACCACGCGGCGCCCGCCTCGTTCGAACAAGGGGCCGCCCAGGGCCTGCTCCACCTTCTGCACTTGATGTGACAGGCCGGAGGGGCTGATGTGCATGGCGCGCGCCGCACTGTTGAAACTGCCGTGGCGATGTACAGCCTGCACCAGCGCGAGGTCGCGCAGCGAGACTGCCGCGAGGTTGGTCGAAATCATCGAACGCTGCATGTCGTCAAAGTCGTTTGTCTGCGGTTCCGAATCCGCGCATGCTGTCGGGCGCACAGCGCGGCCCGTGGGGCATGTGCCGAAGTCTAACCGGCGCGACGGCCAGGCAGGCCCTCGGCCTCGCATCCCGTCCACTCCACACCGGGCAAACGGCGTTTGCGCGATAATCCCCGTTTTGCCTGGTTGGCGCCCCCGCCCACGCGCCCGCCAGTCATCCCAGCCACAGGATTCAGCCAGGAGCAGCACCATGAAAGACACCTTTTCCGTCCGCGACACGCTCGAAGTCAATGGCAAGAGCTATGCGTTTGCCAGCCTGACCAAGCTTGGCCAGCGCTTCGACCTGACGCGGCTGCCGTACTCGATGAAGATCCTGCTGGAGAACCTGCTGCGCCACGAGGACGGCACCGACGTCACCTCGAAGGAAATCGAGGCGATTGCCAACTGGGACCCCAAAGCCGAACCGTCAGTCGAGATCGCCTTCATGCCGGCCCGCGTACTGTTGCAGGATTTCACCGGCGTGCCCTGCGTGGTCGATCTGGCCGCGATGCGCGACGCGATGAAGACACTCGGAGGCGACCCGAACCTGATCAACCCGCTCTCGCCGGTGGAACTGGTTATCGACCACTCGGTGCAGGTCGACGTGTTTGGCAGCGAGGATGCGCTGGAGAAAAATGCCGCCATCGAGGCGGAGCGCAACCAGGCCCGCTACAGCTTCCTGCGTTGGGGCCAGAAAGCATTCACTGATTTCAAGGTGGTGCCGCCGGACACCGGGATCGTGCACCAGGTCAACCTGGAGCACCTCGCACGCGCAGTGATGGACACGGAGATCGACGGGCAGCTGTGGGCTTATCCGGACACCGTGTTCGGCACCGACTCGCACACCACCATGGTCAACGGCCTTGGCGTGCTCGGCTGGGGCGTCGGCGGCATCGAGGCGGAGGCGGCGATGCTCGGCCAGCCCTCTTCCATGCTGATCCCGCAGGTCGTGGGCCTGAAGTTGACCGGAAAACTCTCCGAAGGCGCGACCGCCACCGACCTCGTGCTGACGGTTACCGAGCTCCTGCGCAAGCAGGGCGTGGTCGGCAAGTTCGTCGAATTCTTCGGCCCGGGCCTGAAGCATCTTTCATTGGCTGACCGTGCCACGCTCGGCAACATGTCGCCCGAATACGGTGCCACCTGCGCGATCAGCCCGATCGATGCCGAATCCCTGAAGTACCTGCGCCTGTCCGGCCGCCCGGAAGAGCGCGTTGCACTGGTGGAGGCGTATGCAAAGGCACAGGGCATGTGGCACGACGACAGCACGCCGCCAGCGCAGTACAGCCACACACTGGAACTGGATCTGGCCAGCGTCAAGCCGTCGATGGCCGGTCCCAAGCGCCCGCAGGATCACGTGCTGCTGAGCGACGTCAAGCAGAACTTCCGTGCCAACCTCGGCGCCGGCACGGCCAACAACAACGGCGCCAAGGCGCGCTTCGCCAATGAGGGTGGTGGCACTGCAGTCGGTCAGGGTTCCAGCGCGAGTGCGCGTAGCCAGCATGTGCTGCGCCCCGGCGAGGAGTTCGACGTGAATGACGGCTCGGTCGTCATCGCCGCGATCACCTCGTGCACCAACACGTCCAACCCGGCGGTCATGCTCGGCGCCGGCCTGCTGGCGAAGAAGGCCGCAGCGTTGGGCCTGAAATCCAAACCCTGGGTGAAGACGTCGCTGGCGCCGGGTTCCAAGGTGGTCACCGATTATCTGGAAAAGACCGGTCTGCTGAGCGAACTGGAAAAGCTTGGCTTCTACCTGGTCGGCTATGGCTGCACGACCTGCATCGGCAACTCCGGCCCACTGCCGGACGACATCAGCAAGGCGATCTCCGATGGGGATCTCACCGCCGCGGCGGTGATCTCCGGCAACCGCAACTTCGAAGGCCGCGTTCACGCGGAAGTGAAGATGAACTACCTCGCTTCGCCGCCGCTGGTCGTGGCCTATGCGCTGGCGGGTACGCTGGACATCGACCTGACGACCGAGCCGCTGGGCCGGGACAAGCATGGCAAGGACGTGTACATGAAGGATATCTGGCCGTCCAACAAGGAAATCAGCGATCTGCTGGCTGGCGCGGTAACTTCGGACATGTTCCAGAAGAACTACGCTGACGTGTTCAAGGGCGATGCACGCTGGAATGCGATCGCCTCGCCCGATGGCGCCCTCTACGAATGGGACAAGGACTCCACCTACATCAAGAACCCGCCCTACTTCGAAGGCATGACGATGGAACTCGGCGCGGTCGAGGACATCGACGGCGCGCGCTGCCTGGGCCTGTTCGGCGACTCGATCACCACCGACCATATCTCGCCAGCCGGTGCCATCAAGAAGGATTCTCCGGCCGGACGCTTCCTGATCTCGCGTGGCGTGAAGCCGATCGACTTCAATTCATACGGCTCGCGCCGCGGCAACGACGACGTGATGGTACGCGGCACCTTCGCCAACATCCGCATCAAGAACCGGTTGCTGGACGGGGTGGAAGGCGGCTTCACGCGTCACATTCCCAGCGGCGAACAGATGACGATCTACGATGCCGCGATGAAGTACAAGCAAGACAACACGCCACTGGTAGTGATTGCCGGCAAGGAATACGGCACTGGCTCGTCGCGCGACTGGGCCGCCAAGGGCACCTTGCTGCTGGGCATCAAAGCGGTGATTGCAGAAAGCTTCGAGCGCATCCACCGTTCCAACCTGGTCGGCATGGGCGTGTTGCCGCTGCAGTTCAGGGCAGGTGAAAACGCGCAGTCGCTGGGCCTGACCGGCAACGAGACGTTCACCGTCAACGGCCTCGACAACGGCAAGGCGAAGGAAGCCAAGGTAACCGCCACCGCCGACGACGGCAGCAGGAAGGAGTTCATCGTGCGCGTGATGCTGCTGACACCGAAGGAGCGCGACTTCTACCGTCACGGCGGCATCCTGCAGTACGTGCTGCGCCAGCTGGCGGGCAAGAAAGCGGCCTGAGGCTGCCAGCAGGTGACCGGCAACGCCGCCCCGGTTCCGGGGCGGCTTTCTTTTGCCGGCTCATCCCTCCGGGGACGACATCGCCCGCTTCCAGCTCGCCTTGTAGCAGCGCCATTTGTTGTCTTCCTGCCGCCATGCCGATTCGACCTGGTAGAAACCAAGCTGCCGGGGCAGGAGGCCGCCATTGCCACTGCTCAGCCCGACCGTGAACGTGGCCACGATCCGCGCACCACGATGCTCGATGCTTACCGGGCCGGTGGTCACCCCGATATGCTCTCCCCGCAGCACTGCGAGTCGAACCATGTTGCCCAGCGAATGGCGATCCATCTCCCCGCCATTGCCGTCGAAGTCATCGCTGAGTGCTTTCGTGACGCCGCTCGCCGAGCCGGCCTCGGCGGCCTGGGACACCGCGGCAATCGCCTGGCGTACCTGTTCTTCGTCCGGGGTGTGCCGACAGGCAGAAAGAGCGATTGGCAGCACGGCCAATACGACAAGCAGACGCGTGGATTTTCCGGTCCGAATCATCCTGGTTTCCTCTGGCTGGCAGCTTGCCGCTATGCGCGGGCGTATGCTCCAATGGCTGGACACATGGCCGCAATCAAACCGCAACCATCGTGTTTCCTTCGTTGAACACAATCCATGATGATGCAGGGGACTTGAGCATGAGCAATAACCGTCCGTGGCTGGCCAATTATCCAGCAGGCGTGCCCGAGCAGATCGACATCGACAGATACGCGTCGGTACCGGCGGTGCTGGAAGAGGCATTCGGGCGTTTCCGCGACAAGCCGGCCTTCGCCAATTTCGGGCGCCGGCTGAGCTACGGCCAGATCGACGACATGAGCCGCCAGTTCGCAGGCTATCTCACCGGCGTGCTCAAGCTCGGCAAGGGCGACCGCATCGCGATCATGATGCCGAACGTGCTGCAATACCCGATTGCCCTGTTCGGAGCTTTGCGCGCCGGGCTGATCGTGGTCAATACCAACCCCATGTACACCACGCGTGAGCTCAAGCACCAGCTGGTGGATTCCGGCGCCAAGGCGATCGTGGTACTCGACAATTTTGCCGCGATCCTGCAGCAGGTGGTGGCGGAGACCTCGGTGCAGCACATCATCACCACCGGTCTGGGCGACATGCTGGGGTTCCCAAAGTCGGCACTGATCAACTTCGCGATCAAGTACGTCAAGAAGATGGTTCCCGCATTCAACCTGCCGCAGGCCGTGCGCTTCCGCCAAGCGCTGGCGCGTGGCGCCGCCCACCCGCTGCCCCCCGTCACGTTGACCCACGACGACATCGCCTTCCTGCAATACACCGGAGGCACTACCGGCGTGGCCAAGGGGGCGATGCTCACCCACGGCAACATGGTCGCGAACATGCTGCAGGCGGATGCCTGGATCGCCGGCAGCACCCAGATGGGCGAAGAAGTCATCATCACGGCGCTGCCGCTCTATCACATCTTCTCGCTGACCGCGAACGGATTGGTGTTCGCACGCCTGGGCGGACTGAATTGGCTGATCACCAATCCGCGCGACATGCCCGGCTTCGTCAAGGAATTGAAAAACTCTGGCTTTACTGCGCTGACCGGCGTCAACACTCTGTTCAACGGCCTGCTCAACACCCCGGGCTTCGAGGAGGTGGATTTCTCGCGCCTGCACATGACCTTGGGTGGCGGCATGGCCGTGCAGCGCGCCGTGGCCGAACGCTGGAAGAAAGTCACCGGCTGCACCCTGGCCGAGGCCTACGGACTGACCGAGACCTCGCCGGCCGTATGCATCAATCCACTGGACCTGAAGGAATACAACGGCTCGATCGGCCTGCCGGTACCTTCCACCGATGTCGCCATCTGGTCCGAGGACGGGCGGCCGCTGCCGGTGGGCGAGGTCGGCGAACTGATGGTGCGCGGCCCGCAGGTCATGAAGGGCTACTGGCAACGGCCGGAGGAGACCGCCATGGTGCTGGGAGCCGACGGCTGGCTGCACACCGGCGACATCGCAAAAATGGACGAGAACGGCTACTTCTATATCGTCGACCGCAAGAAGGACATGATCCTGGTGTCCGGCTTCAACGTCTACCCGAATGAGGTCGAGGACGTGGTGATGGAGCACCCCGGCGTCCTGGAAGTGGCTGCAGTGGGCGTCCCGGACGAACATTCCGGCGAGATCGTGAAATTGTTCGTCGTGCGCAAGGATCCCAAGCTCTCCGTGGATGATCTGCAACAGTTCTGCCACGATCGGCTGACCGGCTACAAGCGGCCGAAGGTGATCGAGTTCCGCGACGATCTACCCAAGAGCAATGTGGGCAAGATCCTGCGCCGAGAGTTGCGCGACGAAAAGAAAACCACCGCCTGACATACCGACCGTAAGCAAAAAGCCCGCATGGACCATGCGGGCTTTTTGCCGGGACTCGATGCTGCCGTGCTCAGCTGTCCTTCCAGTGCTCGAGGATATCGGCATAGCCACCCAGCAGGTTCCACAACGGCACCTGCTTGTCCTCGGGAATGCGGCTGTAGGAAAACCCGATGTGATGATCGGAGATTCGCGCCACCGTCGCTTCCAGATGGATGTGCAGGTTGTGCCCGAAGATCATGTCGAGCACCCAGCTTTGGCCTGCCTCGCCGGACCAGCCCAACGGCCGCCGCAGCAGCGCGCCCGTGGCCGAGATATCCACCAGCTCGGTGGGATGCGACTCACCATGGCAACTCATCAGCACCGTCGTCTCGATCTGCATGCGTGCCGGCCGCAACTTCTCCGGCACGCCATCATCATGTCCTTGTTTGTCGATCATTGTCAGTTGTACCGCCTGTTTGCGTTTGCGCCTGCTCTCGGCAAGAACGCGATACCCGATATCTGTCGGATGTGTTCTGCCACATCGTCTGTCGGCACCACGGACATTCGCCCATGCCGCCAGCCAGCCCCGGATAGCGTCACCAATTCAACGCCTGGGATAAAGCAATTGTTGTGCCATGAAAACCGGACGATGTGCAGAGCGACGCCTCAGCGGGTTCGCGGCAAACCACTTCACGCAACCAAGACACACTGGCCCGCCACAGTGGCGCGACTTCGCCGATCCGGCAGGCATGTCCGTCTGGCGCGTGCTGTCCCTGGTTTCCCCGCCTGTCCTAAAGCGTCACATTGGGTCACGCGCCGCCACACGTTGCGCCAAACCCCACCCCTCCCGACACAAGACTGCGTATTGTGCATGCCGCGGCTCCCGACATGAACCCCCGACTCGCGCCCGCCTGCCGGCAACACCTCCATGCGGCCTGTCGCGCCTGGCTGGACTTGTTGCCGGCTAGCCGCTACTCTGTGGCTACGCGTGGTTCCGTGGAAGATGTTTGCTGGTCAACCCGGCATTCCATGGGTTGCCCACCGAAGTACTCAGACCGACCAGTGAAAAGCCAGCGGCGTGGGACTGCTCACCCACTGACTTGTGCCGTTGCCGTTGCCGACAACCCACAGCAGTTGCGCAATGGTTGCTGACGACCTCGACCTGCCTGACCGAACCCACAGCCCGTGGCTTCATCATGCCCGTCGTGACGATGGCGCGGATTGCGCCTCGGTTTTGGAGATGCACAGAACGCGACACCCGGGAACGCCGCCCCAACGCCGCGTTCGAGCGCGGATATCCCGGGCACGGACATGCATGCAGTGCCCGCAGATAAACAGTCTTGACCTCCGTTGAATCTACTGCCAGCCGTTGAACACGGCCCCATGACAGGCCTTGATGAGCACTAAACCCGTCGTCGAGCAGTCCAGCCGGACCGCTGCCACAGCCGAGGCGTTTGCGCCGGTACCGCAACAGCAGGAAATGCCGCTGGCCATCGTGCGCGGTGAACCGATGTTGCAGATGCCGCAGGACCTGTACATCCCGCCGGACGCGCTCGAGGTCATCCTGGAGGCATTCGAGGGGCCGTTGGACCTGCTGCTGTACCTGATCCGCCGGCAGAACCTCGACATCCTGGACATCCCGGTTGCCGAGATCACCCGGCAATACATGGCCTACATCGAGTTGATGCGGGACGTGATGCGGCTGGAACTTGCGGCCGAGTATCTGCTGATGGCCGCGATCCTGGGCGAGATCAAGTCGCGGCTGCTGCTGCCGCGGCCGCCGGTCGAGGAAGGGCTGGAGGAAGATCCCCGCGCCGAGTTGGTACGGCGATTGCAGGAGTACGAGCGGTTCAAGCGTGCGGCCGAGGATATCGAGGCCCTGCCCCGCATGGAACGCGACAGCGTGGTGGTGCATGCCGATGTCGGCGAGCGCAACGTGATCCGGTTGCCGCCGCCGCTGGAACTGACCGAGCTGCTGCTGGCCCTGAAGGAAGTGATGCACCGGGCCGAACTGTTCGGGCGTCATGCCATCAGGCGCGAAGCGCTCAGCGTACGCCAGCGCATGGGCGAGCTGTTGAGCAGGCTGGAGGACGACACATTCCATCGCTTCGAAGACTTGTTCGACCTGGCCGAAGGTCGCCCGGGCATCGTGGTGACCTTCCTGGCGATGCTGGAGCTGGCCAAGGAAATGCTGATCGAGATCGTGCAGGAAGTGCCGCTGGCGCCGATCTACGTCAAGGCCAAGGCCAGCCACAGCGAAGAACCCGCCGGATGGCCGGCGGACGACCCACCAACGGGCGAATCGGCGCTGATCGAATCGTCCGGCGAATGAATCCCACCCGTTGACCGACTCATACGGAGTCGGCATCCGACCCAAGGCCATGCAGATCGACCAACTCAAACCCATCATCGAGGCTGCCCTGCTCGCCTCCACCCAGCCGATGAGCGTGCATCAGCTCGGCGACCTCTTCAATGAAGACGAGGAGGTTGGCCCGCAGCAGATCGCGCAGGTGCTGGAGTCGCTGGCTGCGGATTGCGAGGGTCGCGGTATCGAATTGAAGGAGGTCGCATCCGGTTTCCGCTACCAGGTGCGCCAGGACGTGCATCCGTGGATCTCGCGAATGTGGACGGAGCGACCCAGCCGCTACTCGCGCGCATTGCTGGAAACCCTGGCACTGATTGCCTACCGGCAGCCGATCACCCGCCCCGAGATCGAGCAGATCCGCGGCGTGGTGGTGTCCTCCAACATCATCAAGACGATGGAGGAGCGTGAATGGATCCGCGTGGTCGGTCATCGCGACGTTCCCGGCAAGCCGGCACTGTTCGGCACCACCCGCGCCTTTCTCGACTACTTCAACCTCAAATCGCTGGACCAGTTGCCGCCATTGTCCGAAATCCGCGACATGGAAGACCCGCAGATGCGCTTCGAGCCGGAACCGCTGCCCGCCCGCATCGTGCGCGACCTGCCGATCGATCCGGACGCCGAGCCTTCCAACGAATCCGGGCCCGAAACATGTACCAACACCACCGATGCCGGTGACGACACCATTGCAGCCGATGCCGAGGCGGGCGCTGCTTCATCCGGGCCCGATCAAGGCGACGCCGATCCGGGCACGCCTGCCACCGACCCGGCGACCACTGCCGATGAGGCAGCGACTGCCACTGCGAACGTCGAACCTGACGTCGCCGACCAAGATACCGAGGAGTACCGCGCATGACTGCGCCGCATAAATCCGTCCTGACCCTGAAGCGCGATCCGCGCCCCGAATCCGACGCGCCCGCACTGGAAGAACGCCTGCACAAGGTGCTGGCCAACGCCGGCCTGGGCTCGCGCCGCATGCTGGAGCAGCGCATCCAATCCGGTGAAATCGAACTCAATGGCGCGCCGGCCGAAATCGGCATGAGCGTGAAGGCCGGCGACCGCGTGGTCATGGACGGCAAGCAGTTCGTGGTGGCCACCGACAACCGCGACGACGCCGAAGTGCTGATCTACCACAAGCCCGAAGGCGTGCTGACCACCCGCGATGATCCGGAAGGCCGCCCCACCGTGTTCGAGCAGTTGCCGCGGCTGAAGGGTGCGCGCTGGGTCGCCGTGGGCCGGCTCGACATCAACACCACCGGCCTGCTGCTGCTGACGACCGATGGGGAGCTGGCCAATGGCCTGATGCACCCCAAGAGCGGCCTGGAGCGCGAATACCTGTGCCGCGTCCACGGCGAAGTGCCCGACGAGATCATCGAACGCCTGAAAGCCGGCGTGGAACTCGACGACGGTCCGGCCCGCTTCGACGAGATCGCGGTAATCAGCCGAGGCGGCAGCCACAGCTGGTTCCGGGTAGTGATCCGCGAAGGTCGCAACCGCGAAGTGCGTCGCCTGTGGGACTCGCAAGGCTTCCTGGTCAGCCGGCTCAAGCGCATCCGCTACGGCACGATCGAGCTGCCGCGCAACCTGCGCCGTGGCGAATGCGAAGCACTGGACGCCGAGAGCGTCAAGCAACTGCGCCAGACCACCGGCCTCGGTCCCGCCCAGCCGGTGCTGACCTTGAGCCCGGTCCTGCACCAGCGGCGCGCCAGTCGAGGCGTCACCGAATACCGTCCCGAGCGCGGTGCCGGCACCGCATGGACCGGCGGGCAGGACGAGGCGCGTGAACTGCGCGCCTACGACCGGATTCGCGACGAACCCATCCACGGCCGCAAGCCGCCACGCGGCAACCGCAAGGAAGTCAACGGCAATGTGGCCAGGCCGGAGCGGAGCGCAGGCGGCAAGCGTGGCAAGAGGCGTCGCGTGGCGCCCGGCCAGGAATTGCCGTCGGTACGCACTTGGTTTGCCGGTGAAAGCCGTGATGGCAGCAGCCGTCCCGGCGGCCCGCGCGGCCTGGCTGGTTCCACCACAGGCAACCGCCGTCCGGGAGGCGGCAAACCGCAAGGGGCCCGCGGAGGTGCCTACACTCCCGCAACCGGCAGCCCATACAGCGGTTTCGGCGCCGAGTCGCGTGGCAACCGCGCGCCCACGGGTCGACCCACACACTCCAGCCGCCCCCACGGCCAGGGCGGCAACCGCACGCCAGGCAGCGGGCGCCCCAAGGGGCAAGGTGGCGGGCGTCCGCCCGGCCGCGGTGGCGGCGGCGATCGCTCAGGCAACCGTTGAGGCCGATGATCGATGGTACGCATCTATCACAACACCCGCTGTTCCAAGTCACGCGCCACGCTGGCACTGCTGGTGGAACGCAAGCTGGAGGTCGAGGTAATCAACTACCTGGACACGCCCCCGAGCACCGTCGAACTGGCAGGTTTGCTCCAAAAGCTGGGCATGCGTGCGCGGGACCTGGTACGTACCGGTGAGCCGGAGTATCAATCGCTCGGCCTGGCCGACCCATCGCTCGACGAGGCGGCATTGATCGCGGCGATGGTGAAGCACCCGAAACTGATCGAACGCCCGATCGTGGTTGCCAATGGCAAGGCGGCGATCGGCCGGCCACCCGAGGCGGTGCTGGCGATCCTCTGAACTCCCTGCGGTCGCTCTACTCGCGGGGTGCCCCGTGCGGGCCATGCCCTTGGCCGGTCCGTTCGCGCTCGGCGTAGAGGCACCGCCGGCGAGCAGGCTCGTGCAGAAAGTGCGCGAATCAGCCGCAATTCAGCGAAAACGCATCGGCATCCATCCACGCCGGAAAGCGTTCGCGATGCGCCAGAAGCGGGGCCGGATCGAGTGTCACCGCAACCACCTGCTCCTGCCCGCCCAGTTCCACCAACGGCTCACCCACCGGATCAATCACTGCGCTGTCGCCGGCGTAGGGAATCTCGTTGCCATCCACGCCAACCCGGTTCACGCCGACTACATAGCTGAGGTTCTCGATCGCGCGCGCACGCAGCAGGGTACGCCACGGCTGCCGCCGCGGGGCCGGCCAATTCGCCACGAACAGCGCAAGATCGTAGTCCATGCCACCTTCGGCGGATTCCAGTCTGCGATTGCGCAACCACACCGGGAAACGCAGGTCATAGCAGACCTGCGGAAGAATCCGCCAACCTTTCAGTTCCACGATCAACCGTTCGCTGCCGCTGCCATAGCGGGTATGTTCGCCAGCCATGCGGAACAAGTGGCGCTTGTCATAGTACGCGAAGCTGCCGTCCGGCCGCACCCACAGCAACCGGTTATAGACGATATCCCGCTCGCGAATCGCCAGGCTGCCGCAGAGCACCGCGCCGACCTCGATCGCCAGCGCGCGCAGCCAGGCCACGCCCTCGCCTTCCATGTCCTCGGCAGCGGCGCGGATATCATTGCTGAAACCGGACAGGAACGTTTCCGGCAACACGACCAGGTCGCTGCCCCTGGCCGTGCGGATCAAGCCGCCGTAGTACTCGCAATTGACTGGCGCGTCGTGCCAGCGTGTGGCGCCTTGCACCAGCGCGACCTTGAGTGGCTGCAAGGTCACAGCCGGCACAGCCGCTCCGCGGCCGCCTCCATCGTGGCATCGCTCTTGGCAAAACACAGGCGCAGCAAGCGCGTACCCGGTGCCTCGGCATAGAACGGCGTCAGCGGAATCGCCGCCACGCCGCCCTCCTCGACCAGCCAGCGGCTGAACGCCAGATCGTCCTCGTCGCGGATCGCCGAATAGTCGACCAGTTGGAAGTAGCCCCCGGGAACGTCGAGCAGTTTGAAGCGCGACGGCGCCAGCAGCGCGCGAAAGCGATCACGCCTGGGCTGGTAAAAGGCCGGCAGCTCCAGATAGTGTGCAGGGTCGCTGGCCATGAACTCGGCAAACGCCACCTGGGCCGGATGGAACGTGCAGAAAGTGAGGTACTGGTGCACCTTGCGGAATTCCGCCGTCAACGCCGCCGGCGCCACCGCGTAACCGACCTTCCAGCCGGTGCAGTGGAACGTCTTGCCGAAGGAAGAGATCACCACACTGCGCTCGGCCAACTCCGGGTGACGCAGCACGCTTTCATGTTGCGCGCCGTCATAGACGATATGCTCGTACACCTCATCGGACAGCACCACGATGTCGGTGTTGCGCACAATCGCCGCCAGCTCCTCCAGATCGGCGGCCGACAACACCGCACCCGACGGATTGTGCGGGCTGTTGATCAGGATCATGCGGGTCTTCGAGGTCAGCGCATCACGCACGCGCTGCCAGTCGATCGCGAACGCCGGCAAGGTCAGCGGGATGTGCACCGCCCGCGCGCCCTGCAGCTCGATTGCCGGCTCGTAGCAGTCGTAGGCCGGATCGAACACGATCACCTCCTCGTCGGCACGCACGGTGGCGGCAATCGCGGCAAAGATCGCCTCGGTGGCGCCGGAGGTGACCGTGATGTCACGGTCTTCATCGAGCTTGCGCCCGTACAGCCGCGCCGTCTTGATCGCGATCTGCTCGCGTAGTGCCGCCGTACCGTGCATGGGCGCGTATTGATTATGCCCTTCGTTCATGGCCTGCGTCAGTGCATCACGCAGCCCCTGGGGCGGCTCGAAATCGGGAAAGCCCTGACCCAGGTTGACCGCCTTGTGCTGCAGCGCCAGTCGGCTCATCACACTGAAGATCGTGGTGCCGACTTTGGGCAGCTTGGTTTCAATCATCATCATGCGGCTGTCTGGATGTCTATAAGGCCACCAGCGTAGCGCATTGCCGCAGCCGGATGCATCAAGCCCCGGGCAATTCTTCCAGCGGACGCCGCCCGCACTGCGAATGCTTGAGCAGGCTGGTCTCCGGCAGGCGCTCGGCGAGGTAGTCGACCAGTGCACGCACACCAGGCAGCATGCCGCGCCGACTGGGATAGACGAAATGCATGGTGCCGACCGGCACGCTCCAGCCGGGCAGCACCACTTCCAGTTCACCGGCGTCGATCGCCGGCGCACAGACGAATTCCGGCAACAACGCAACACCAAGGCCGCGCCGGGCCGACTCGAGCAGTACGGCGAAGTCGCCGGTGATCAGGCGCGCCGGTACCTCGACATTGACCCGCTCACCTTGTGTATCGACCAGTTCCCACACCTGCGCGCCTTCGTGCTCGCGCATGGAAAGCGCGGGCAGCATGGCCAGGTCGTCCGGCACGGTCGGGCGTCCGTGCACTTCCAACAACCTCGGGCTGGCCACCAGGGCCGTGGTGGAATGGCCGAAACCACGAATCACCAGGTCGGCGTCCGCATCGAGTTTGCTGCGTACGCGGATGGCCAGGTCGTAGCCTTCGCCGATCACGTCGACCCGGCGGTCGCTGGACAGCACGCGCACTTGCAACTTCGGGTACTTCGCCAGGAAATCCGGCAACAGCTGGGCGAGCACGGTCTGTGCCAGCGCGACCGGACAACTCAGCCGCACCACGCCGCGCGGCTCGGCGCGCAACTCGTCCACGGCATCCTGCGCCGCCCGGGCCTCCTCCAGCACGGCGCGGCAATGGGCGTAAAACCGCTCGCCGACCTCGGTGACCGCGAAACGACGTGTGGTTCTCTGCAACAGGCGTACCCCCAGGCGCTCCTCCAAGCGGGCAACCCGCTTGCTCAGTCTCGATTTGGGTATGCCCAATGCGCGACCTGCCGCCGAAAAACCAGCGTGTTCCACAACCGCCGCAAAAAAATACAGATCGTTCAAATCCTGCAACGCACCGTTCAATAGGGCCATGTTCGTTTCTGTCCATGAACAATGAGTTTGAGTGCCGCAGCTTATCACTTCATTGTTGCCGATACGGCACCTCATCGTGGGTGTGCGAAGGCCGTGAAACGGTGGAGGACTCGGCACCGGCCCCCTGATCGTTGCAGGGGATCGGCTGTGGGCAGTCGCATCGGAAAGGCAAAGAGCCTCGTATAGGCCATCAGTCATGTTGCGAAATGCAGCTTCGCCTATTGACGACTCAAAACTTGGTGTTATAGTTCACTACAACACCACCATACGACATCACTAAGGAGGTTCGCCATGAAAGCATACAAATTGATCGCCGCCGCCGCAGCCATCCTGCTCACCTTTGCCAGCCTGCGTGCCGTTCTCTACAACGTCGATGCCGTGCAACCAACCAGCGGCACCATCAGCACCCCAGCCAGGCATGTAACCAACCTGGCCCCGGTCGTGGTCCATCCCAGCGCCGCCGAGAAACGCGCCGCGGCGCTGATCAACGACACCGCGAGCGTCGGCTCGATGAGGCTGCCGGCCGCTTCGGAGAACAGCACCGGCACCTCGATTCAGCCACTCAGTGTGCTCGGGTCGCACTTGGCGATGCCCTACTATTCGTTTGGCAAGAAGTTCGGCCGCATCACCAAGGAATAAGCCATGACCATCACCTGGAACGACAGCGTCCCGATCTATCGCCAACTGCACCAACGTGTAGTGGCGATGATCCTGGACGGCGCCTTGAACGAAGGCGATGCGCTGCCGTCGGTACGCCAGGTTGCCGCGGAGTACCAGATCAACCCGCTGACGGTATCGAAGGCGTATCAGGAACTGGTCGATGAACAACTGGTTGAAAAAAGGAGGGGTCTGGGCATGTTCGTCATCGAGGGCGCGCGCGAGGCGCTGCTGAAATCGGAACGCGAGCGCTTCTTACGTGAGGAATGGCCGATGCTGTACAGCCGCCTGCAGCGCCTGGGGCTGGATTTGAAAACCCTGATGCGCGAAGCGACCACCCATCCGGAGAGGAACTCATGAGCGCGGTGATTTCAGCCAACGGCCTGAGCAAGCGATACAAGACGACACTGGCCCTGGACCAGGCCAGTTTCCAGATCCAACCTGGTCGCATCGTGGGCCTGATCGGCCCCAACGGCGCCGGCAAGACCACGGCGCTGAAGGCGATCCTCGGCCTCACCGATTTCACCGGCGAGCTCAACGTGCTCGGCCTCGACCCGCGCAAGCAGCGTGGCAAGCTGATGGGCGAGGTGTCCTTCATTGCCGACGTGGCTGTGTTGCCGCGCTGGATCAAGGTGAACCAGGTGGTGGACTTCGTTGCCAACGTGCATCCGCGCTTCGACCGCGCCCGGTGCGAAGCATTTCTTGCCCGCACCAGGCTGCAATCCAATCAGCGTGTGCGGCAGATGTCCAAGGGCATGATCGTGCAGTTGCACCTGGCACTGGTGATGGCCATCGACGCCAGGCTGCTGATCCTGGATGAACCTACGCTGGGCCTGGACATCCTCTACCGCAAGCAGTTCTACCAGAGCCTGCTGGAGGACTACTTCGACGAGAACAAGACAATCATCGTCACCACCCACCAGGTCGAGGAAGTCGAGCACATCCTCACCGACCTGATGTTCATCCGCGACGGCAAGATCGTGCTGGACGCGGACATGGATGCGATCGGCGAGCGGTTCATCGAGGTGATGGTGAATGCCGACAAGGCCGACGCCGCACGTGCGCTGAAACCGCTGGACGAGCGCCAGGTCTTCGGCAAGAGCATTTTTCTGTTCGATGGTGTCGGACGCACGCAACTGGAAGCCCTGGGCGAAATCCGCCGACCTTCCATCAGCGACCTGTTCGTCGCCACCATGAAGGGAACCTACGCATGAAAACCTCCACAACCAACACCTTGTTCTGGCTGGTCAAACGCGAGTTCTGGGAACACCGCGGCGGCTTCTTCTGGGCCCCGGTCATCACCGGCGCGGTGTTCGTACTGCTCAACATCATGGGCATCATCACCGCCGGGGTATTTGGTGCACGAAACGGCTTCAATCTGTCGTTCGGCGGCAACCAGAACAACATGCGCGTGCTGAGCCAGGCGCTGGACAAGCAGTCCATGGACACCGTCGGCGCCGGCCTGGACATGGTGATGTATTCGGCCACCATGATCATGGGCGTCGTCCTTGGCTTCGTGGTCTTCTTCTACTGCCTCGGCACACTCTACGATGACCGCCGGGATCGCAGCATCCTGTTCTGGAAATCGCTGCCGATCTCGGATACCGCCACGGTACTCTCCAAGGTCATTACTGCCACTGTGGTCGCCCCGTTCATCACCGCGATCGTGGGCGTACTGACCGGCCTGCTGATGTTGCTGGCGTTCGCGATTGCGCTGTCCCTGAATGGCGTCAGCGTGTGGCACCTGTTGAGCCTGTCGCATCCGCTGCGGGTGATCGCCAACATGGTCGGGGCGATCCCCTTGTACCTGCTGTGGGCGCTGCCGACCGTGGGCTGGCTGATGCTTTGCTCAGCCTGGGCGCGCAGCAAGCCGTTCCTGTGGGCGGTGGCATTGCCGGTGGCGGCAGGCATCGTGATCGGCTGGTTCAACCTGCTTGGCACCGTGAACGTGTCCAGCAGTTGGTATTGGCGTGATATCGCCGCACGCATGCTGGGCAGCGTGTTCCCGGGCGGCTGGTTCAGCGAGGTCACTGGGATCGGTGGCGACAATCCGGCCGAGCTCCTGTCCAGCATGAGCGTGGGTCGCGCCTATACGGTGCTGGCCTCGGCCAACCTCTGGATCGGCGTGGCAGCTGCCATCGCCATGCTGGCCGGCGCGATCTGGTTCCGCCGCTGGCGCGACGACAGCTGAGCTGCGGCCAAACACACGAGTCAAAAGGAAAAGCCATGAAATCCGTCATGCTCAACACTCTCGCCCTGACCCTGTTGTTGCCGCTGGCAGCCTGCGGGCCGGCAGAACACACCGACTCCCAGCCCGCCAACGCGGCCACCACTGCACAGGCGGCACCGGATGCCGCCAACAAGGCGCCGACCTGGGCATGCGCGCGGCCGCCACCGCGCTGCGCGGTGTGTTAAGCGGCAAGAACGGCGCGGAGATCGAGGCGGCCATCAAGCCGCAGACCGACTGGATCCAGACCGCTGCCCTCGAACTGTGCAAACGCCTGCCCGACCTGCTCGCCGCTCAGCAGGAGCTGGCAGCCGCGATGCCCGCGTTCAAGCCTTACGCGACGATGAAGCAGGAAGACGTGAAAGACTGCGGCAAGAACATCGCCAACTCCGGCCCCCAGAAAAGCGTGACCGTGCAGTCGTTTTGAGCCGGGACTGGCGATCGGGGATTGAGGATTCGCAAGAGCAAGAGCATCACCCGCCCGAGGGCGATGCCTTTGCGAATCCCCCATGCCGCTCTACTTCCCGTGGACGCCACCGCGGGTCAGGGCCATCGGATCGAGCAGTTTCTTCAATTCGGCCTTGGACAGCCCTGTCGTCTCCAGCGCCACGTCCATGATCGGCCGCTGTTCCTTGTACGCCTGTTTGGCGGTCGCCGCGCCCTTCTCGTAGCCGATTACCGGGTTCAGTGCAGTGACCAGGATCGGGTTCATCGCCAGCGCCTGGTCAACCCGCGCCTTGTTGACCGTGAAGCCGGCAATTGCCTTGTCGGCCAGCAACACGCTGATGTTGCCGAGGATTTCAATCGATTGCAGTAGATTGTGCGCGATCAGCGGCAGCATCACGTTGAGCTGGAAGTTGCCGGACTGACCGGCGAGGGTGATGGAGGCATCATTGCCGATCACCTGCGCAGCCACCATCGCGGCAGCCTCGGGGATCACCGGATTGACCTTGCCCGGCATGATCGATGACCCCGGCTGCAACGCCGGCAGCGCGATCTCGCCCAGGCCGGCCAACGGGCCGGAGTTCATCCAGCGCAGATCGTTGGAAATCTTCATCAACGCCACCGCCAGCGTCTTCAGCGCGCCGGACAACTCCACCGCCGCGTCCTGCGCCGCCATGCCCTCGAAATAGTTTTTTGCCGGTTCAAACTTCACCCCGGTCAGCTTCTTCAGCTGCGCCGCCACGGCCGGGCCGAACTTCGGATCGGCATTGATGCCCGTGCCCACGGCCGTGCCGCCCTGCGGCAACCGGCGCATACGCTTCAATGCATCCTCGATGCGTTCGATCGCCGCGCCGATCTGCGCCGACCAGCCGGACAACTCCTGACCGAAGGTGATCGGCATCGCGTCCATCAGGTGGGTGCGGCCGGTCTTGGGCGTGTTCTTCAACTCGCGGGCGCGCTTGTCGATCGCCTTCTTCAAATGCTTCAGCGCCGGCAGCAACTGTCCGCTGGCCGTCAGCGTGGCGCTGACGTGGATCGCTGTCGGGATGACATCGTTCGAGCTCTGCCCATAGTTGACGTGGTCGTTCGGGTGCACCTTCGCACCGCTCGCCGCCGCCAGGTGCGCGATGACCTCGTTCGCGTTCATGTTGGTGCTGGTGCCCGAGCCCGTCTGGAAAATGTCGATCGGGAACTGGGCGTCGTATTCACCCTCAGCCACGGCCAGTGCGGCCTTGCGGATCGCGGCAGCCTGCCGCTTCTTCAGGTAACCCAGCGACAGGTTGACCTCTGCGGCAGCGGCCTTGATCAGGCCCAGCGCACGGATGAACTGGCGTGGCAGGCGCAGGCCTGAAATCGGGAAGTTGTCGATGGCGCGCTGGGTCTGCGCGCCATACAGCGCATCACTGGGCACCTTCAATTCACCCATGCTGTCGTGCTCGATGCGAAATGTAGTCATGCGCCGTATTCCTGTTGGTTGGGAAAGAGAACCTCAGAAAATAAGCCTGATCCGGGGCAATTCAAGAGCCATCATCGATCCGGTGCAACCCGACGCCAGGCAACCGGCGTTGTAGAATGAGCGATTACCCGGCCTGTCGGAATCCAACACGATGTCCACCCACGCCCTCACTGCCCTGTCGCCACTGGACGGCCGCTACGCCGGCAAGGTCGCGCCGCTGCGTCCGATCTTCAGCGAGTTCGGCCTGATGCATCGCCGTGTGCAGGTGGAAATCGAATGGTTGCTGGCACTGGCCGCCGAGGCCGGGATCGCCGAACTGCCACCTTTCGATGCAAGCCAGATCACCGCCCTGAAAGCCATCGCCGGCAATTTCAGCGAAGCCGACGGCGGGCGGATCAAGACGATCGAGGCCACCACCAACCACGACGTCAAGGCCGTCGAGTACTTTATCAAGGAAAAGATCGGTGCCGACGCCAGCCTGGCCCAGGCGAAGGAATTCGTGCACTTCGCCTGCACCAGCGAGGACATCAACAACCTTTCCTACGCCCTGATGCTGCGCGACGCGCGCAGCCAGGTGCTGCTGCCCCAGCTCGACGCCGTGATCGCCAGGCTGCGCGAGCTCGCCCACGCCAACGCCGCCCTTCCGCTGCTCTCGCGCACCCACGGCCAGACCGCCTCGCCCAGCACCCTGGGCAAGGAAATCGCCAACGTGGTGGCCCGCCTGCAGCGCCAGCGCAGGCAACTGGCCGCGGTCGAAATTTCCGGCAAGATCAATGGTGCCGTCGGCAACTACAATGCCCACGTCATCACCTATCCGGAAATGAACTGGCAGGCCTTCTCACGACATTTCGTCGAGAGCCTCGGCCTCGACTACAACGCATATACCACCCAGATCGAGCCACACGACAACATCGCCGAATACTGCGACGCAATGCGCCGTGCCAACGTCATCCTGATCGACCTGGCCCGCGACATCTGGGGCTACATCTCGCTGGGCTACTTCAGTCAGACCCTGAAGGACGGTGAGGTCGGGTCCTCGACCATGCCGCACAAGGTCAACCCGATCGACTTCGAGAACGCCGAAGGCAATTTCGGCCTGGCCAACGCCCTGCTGGGCCACTTCGCCGAGAAACTCCCCATCAGCCGCTGGCAGCGCGACCTTACCGATTCCACCGTACTGCGCGCGCTCGGCACTGCATTCGGCCACAGCCTGGTCGCATTGGAATCGCTCCGCAAAGGCCTGGGCAAACTCAACGTCAATGCCGAGCGGATCGGCACCGACCTCGATGCCAGCTGGGAAGTGCTGGCCGAAGCGGTGCAGACCGTGATGCGTCGCTATGGCCTGCCGCAGCCCTACGAACAGCTCAAGGCCCTCACCCGCGGCCACGGCATCACCAGGGATTCGATGCGCGAGTTCATCGGCGGCCTCGACCTGCCGGCCGACGCGAGGCAGCGCCTGCTCGAACTCACGCCCGGCGACTATACCGGCCTGGCCGAGATGCTGGCGAAGGACATCTGAGGCAGCCGCCCCGACGAAAACGTCTTCCCGGGCGCAATCGGGGGAAGACGAAACAGGTCACTCGACCTCGTCGTAGCCCTCGCTGACGCCTTCGAACAGGTGGGCCGACCAACCACGTTCGCCGGGATCCAGGCGACGCAGGGCTTCAAGCACCCCATCGCGCCCAGCCAGCCGTGGCCGCGCAACCAGGTCGCCCACGCCCACGCGGGCCGCCAAGGCGTGGCGCTCCTGTACCCGCCTGCGCGACAAATGGCCGGTGTCCTGGTGCGTATGCCTGTCCGGTACCGATGGAGGGGTGTTTGACATGACGCGCAAATGGCCGTATAGACGTCCGTGTATGATTCTTGCCGATTTCCATGCCATATCTGTTCACGGTGACCCGTCGACACCGCGCGGCAAGCGGCAGGACGACGTCATGCGATGTATGCGCGGCACCTCCGCTCATCCATGCACTGACAACAAACGCCCACGGATCACTGCTCATGACGCTCACCCAACTGCGCCATATCATCGCCATAGCCGATTCCGGCCTCAACATCACGCTGGCAGCCGAACGCATACACGCGACCCAGCCCGGCCTCAGCAAGCAGCTCAGGCAGCTTGAGGACGAGCTCGGCTTCCAACTGTTCGTGCGCAAGGGCAAGAGCCTCGATGCGGTGACCCATGCCGGCAAACAAGTGATCGAGCGGGCACGACTCATCCTGGCCGAAGCGGCCAACATCCACGCGATCGCTGCCAACCTGCGCAACGAGGCGTGCGGCGAATGGCGCATTGCCACCACCCACACCCAGGCCCGCTTCGCCCTGCCGGCAGCGATCGCGGCGCTCAACGCCAGGTATCCGCAGCTGAGCGTGCACCTGGAGCCGACCCGCGACGCCGACGTGCTGGCCCGACTGGAAGCGGGCCAGGTCGACCTGGCCATCATCAGCAGCGCCGGTGCGCCACCCGTCTCGGGCATCGCATTCCCGGCCTATCGCTGGCAGCGCGTGATTGTTGCACCGCACGGGCACCCGCTGTCCGGGCGTGCCGCACCACCGACCCTGGCGGAGCTTGCTGCGCTGCCGCTGGTCAGTTACGACTCGTCGTTACGGCCCGAATCATCCCTGCGCCGCGCCTTTGAGGCAGAGGGGCTGGCACCGCAGATCGCGATGACCGCCGGTGACGCCGATCTGATCAAGACCTATGTGCGTGCCGGCCTTGGCGTCGGCATCCTCGCCGAAATGGCCATGAACGATGGAGATGCCGACCTGCACATGCTGTCCGCCGAACATTTGTTCGCACCGTGTACCACCTGGGTGGTGTTGCGTCGGGACAGCGTGCTCCGCGACTACATGCTGGCCTTTCTTCGCCTGTTCGCGCCACACCTCGAGCAGCGCGAGGTGGTCCGGGTGATGGCCGGAGATACGCCGAACGCGGCGTGGCAAGGCGTTCCGCATTGGCGGGAGCGCCCCGAGCCACGGGCAGCCGAGTCGGCCTGAGGGCGATGCCGGGCAACCCCCGTGATCCAGAACACCTGCAGATCGGGGCGACGTCGAATCCAGGCCATCATCGGAGCTTGAATTCCTGACCGCCGGCTTCACGCCGACACCCGCCTACAATCCCAGGTTGTTGTGCTCCAGCACCCGCTCGGCACGATAGCTCGAACGCACCAGCGGCCCGGCCACAGCTTCCAGAAAGCCCTTGCCCAGTGCCAGCTCGCGGTAGTGACGGAATTCGTCCGGGGTGACGAAGCGCTGAACCGGCAGGTGATGCTGGCTCGGCCGCATATACTGGCCGAGCGTGACCACATCCACGTCGGCACCGCGCATATCGTCCAGCGTGCGCTCGATTTCCGCGTCGGTCTCACCCAGACCCAGCATCAGGCTGGTCTTGGTCAGCGTTTTCGGTGCATGCCGCTTGGCGAAAGCCAGGACATCGAGGGTTTGCCGATAGCCGGCCCTTGGATCGCGCACCGGATGGGTCAGCCGTTCCACCGTTTCCAGGTTCTGTGCGTACGTGACCAGGCCAGCGTCGAGCACGGTCGCCACGGAATCGAGGTTGCCGGCGAAATCGGGGGTCAGCGCTTCCACCGAGGTCTGCGGCGAGCGCTCGTGGATCGCCCGCACGCAGGCGGCGTAATGGGCGGCGCCGCCGTCGGCCAGGTCATCGCGGTCGACCGAGGTCAGTACCACGTACTTCAACCCCATCAGCGCCACCGCGTCGGCCACCTGCAACGGCTCAAGCGGATCGAGCCAGCCTTGCGGGTTGCCGGTACTGACTGAGCAGAACCTGCAGGCGCGCGTGCAGACCGAGCCCATCAGCATCAGCGTGGCCGTGCCGCGCCCCCAGCACTCGGCGATATTCGGGCACTTCGATTCGGCGCAGACCGTGTTCAGCTTGTGGCTGCGCACGATCTCGTGCACGGCTTCGTATTGGGCGCCCGAGGGCAGCTTGACCCGCAACCACGGCGGCTTGCGGTCGACATCGGGCACGCCGCTGGCCTTGTTCGGGCGGATGCCACCCTTGATCGCGCGGCTGCCCTGAGGACTGATGAACTTGCTGCCGTCGGGTATGTGTTCTCGGCGGGTCATGAGTGCGCGGCCAGTGCGGAAACCGGCAAGTTTCCTGCGCGATGGAGTCGGACGCCATGATGCAGGTCAAACACGCGCGGATGGCACGCTGCGGCCGGCCATCGATTCGACCGGATGAAACGCGCTCGCGCCAACACCGGACCCGCCCGACCGGTGCGCTCCGAACCGGCCCGGCCAGCGTTTCCCCAGCAAGACTTTGCAGACGCTTCGCGGTAAGGTTTTCCGCATGGCGGTCACGGATGCGCTGCACATTGCCGACCACGACCGGAATGGTGTGGGCCAACCCTGGAGCGAAGATGAAATCGTCACACTTGCGCGCAGCGATACTCGCGACATGGCTTGTGTCTGCAGGGTTTGTCGCACACGCGGCGGCGCCGCCGCCTGCCGAGTTTCCTGCGGACGCCTTCCCGTCCACCTACCAGCCGCTGCCGGCGCAGACCACGCTGATCCGGCATGCGACGATCTATACCGGCACCGGCGAGCGCATCGACGATGGCGCGGTACTGCTGCGTGAGGGCAAGATCGCCGCCATCGGCAAGCAGGTCGCGGCGCCGGCGGACGCGGTCATCATCGATGCCACGGGCAAGTACGTCACCCCCGGACTGGTCGACGTGCACTCGCACTTGGGCGTGTATCCGTCGCCTTCGGTCGATGCCACCGCCAACGGCAACGAGATGACGAACCCGAACACGGCGCAAGTGATGGCCGAGCATGCGGTGTGGCCGCAGGACCCGGGTTTCAACACCGCCCGCGCCGGCGGCGTGACGACGCTGCAGATCCTGCCCGGTTCCGGCAACCTGATCGGTGGACGCGGGGTGGTGCTGAAGAACCTGCCGGCCACGACCGTGCAGGCGATGAAATTCCCGGGTGCGCCCTATGGCCTGAAGATGGCGTGCGGCGAAAATCCGATGCGCGTCTACGGCAGTCGCCACCAGTTCCCGTCGACCTTGATGGGTGACGTCGCCGGCTACCGGCAGGCGTTTGCCGACGCCCAGGCCTACGATCGCGAATGGAAGGCCTGGCAAGCCAAGCGCAAGGCCAAGGGTGCCGCCGACGCCGGCCCACCGCCCAGGCGCGACCTGGGCAAGGAAGCCCTGGCCGAAGTGCTTGACGGCAGGCTCCTGGTGCAGATGCACTGCTACCGCTCCGACCAGATGGCCGCGTTGCTGGATGTCGCGCAGGAATTCGGCTTCAAGATCACGGCATTCCACCACGCCGTCGAGGCCTACAAGATTCCACAGCTGCTGGCGAAAACCGACACCTGCGCGGCAATGTGGGCGGATTGGTGGGGCTTCAAGATGGAGGCCTGGGACGGCATTGGTGCGAACCTGGCGATGGTCGATGCCGGTGGTGCCTGTGCGCTGATCCATTCCGATGACGCCAACGGCATCCAGCGGCTCAACCAGGAGGTGACCAAGGCCTGGAGCGCAGGCTTGAAAGCCGGCCTGGACATCAGCAAGGCGCGTGCGGTGATGTGGATGACGCTCAATCCGGCCAAGGCACTCGGCCTGGCCGACCGCATCGGCTCGCTGGAGCCGGGCAAGAATGCCGACGTGGTGCTGTGGGGAAGCGACCCGTTCAGCGTCTACGCACACGCCGAGAAAGTGTTCCTCGACGGCGCCGTGGTCTATGACCGGGCCGATCCCGCGCGGCAGTCGAGCTCGGACTTCATGCTCGGCAGCTTCATCGATCCACATGCCGCCGGTGCCGGCACCACGGAGGTCACGCCATGAAGTATGCAGTGCTGCTGCTGGCCATGCTCGGTGTTGCCTGCACGCCCACGGGGCCATCGGACCAACCTGCCGCCAAGGCCGACGCCACCGCCAAGGCCACCCGTGCCGACAGCCCTGCCCCGACCTACGCGATCACTGGCGGCGCCGTCCACACCCTGGGTGCCGCCGGCAAGATCGACAACGGCACGGTGCTGATCAAGGACGGGCGGATCCTCGCCGTCGGCAGCAATCTTGAGATCCCGACGGACGCCGAGCGTATCGACGCCACCGGCAAGATCGTCACCCCGGGCATCTTCGATCCGCAAAGCCAGTTCGGCGTGGTCGAAGTGGGTGCCGTATCCGAAACCCGCGACGCCTCCGCCGGCAAATCGCGCTTCAGCGCCGCGTTCGACGTCGCCGACGCGATCAATCCGCGCTCGGTGCTGATCCCGGTCAATCGGATTGCCGGCGTCACCCGCGCGATGGTCTCGCCCACCAACGGCGACAATCACATCATCGCCGGCCGCGGCGCCATCATCGACCTGGGCTCCACCGCAGGCTTCATCCACCGCGACCCCGCCGCGATGTTTGCCACGCTGGGTGAATCCGGCGCCAAACAGGCTGGCGGTTCGCGCGCGGCCGCGCTGCTGGCGCTGCGTGAGGCCCTGCAGGATGCGCGCGACTACGCCGCCAACACCAAGGCGTATGCCAGCAACCAGCGCCGCAGCTACACGCTGACCCGGCTGGATCTGGAAGCGCTGGGCCCGGTGCTCGATGGCACCATGCCGCTGGTGATCCACGTCGAGCGCGCCAGCGATATCGAGGCGGCGCTGCGGCTGGCCCGCGACTTCAAGCTGAAACTGGTCGTCTCCGGCGGCGCCGAAGCCTGGATGGTTGCCGACCAACTGGCCGGCGCGCGTGTCCCGGTCCTGCTCAACCCGCTGCAGAACCTGCCAACCCATTTCGAGACTCTGGGTTCAACGCTTCAGAATGCCGCGCGCCTGCAACAGGCCGGTGTGCTGATCGCGTTCGCCACCGGCGACACCCACAACGCCCGCAACGTCACCCAGGCCGCCGGCAACGCCGTCGCCAACGGCCTGCCGTGGCTGGATGCGCTCAAGGCGCTGATGCTGAACCCGGCCCGGATCTACGGCATGGACAAGGACCTGGGCACCCTGGAGCCAGGTAAACTGGCCGACATCGTGATCTGGAGCGCCGATCCGCTGGAACTGTCCAGCTCCGTCGACCAGGTCTTCATCGCCGGCCGCAGGATTCCCATGCTCAGCCGCCAGACCTTGTTGCGTGACCGCTACATGCAGGCGATGCAGGGCCATCAGGCGTTGCCGTCGGGGTATCTTGGGCCAGGCAGGAAGTGAATCATGTTCATCAATATCGTGCAGTTTCCAAAGATCAAGGATGGAAAAGACGCCGAATTCCGTCAGTGGTTCATGGATTCAAACCGAGCCTATGCATCCCACCCCGGCTTTGTCCGTCGGGTGTTGTTGCAGCCGCGCAAGGAGGGAGGCACCTACGCCGCCCTGGTCGAGCATGAGAGCCATGAGACCTTCATGGCGATGCACACTAGCGAGACCCAGGCAGAGCTGCGAAAGCGCGCCGAGACGCTCTTCGACGGGAATCCGCAGCCGGTCTTCTATGACGTTGTGATCGAGTGAAGCCTGTTCGGTAAAAAGAGCCGCCGGCAAGTGCAGAGGCCCCGACATTCGGGCGCAGGCTTTGATCCTTGGCGAAAGGGGGAGCGATGCCTGCGCCGTGCCAACGACGGCATCGCCTTCCTCCTTGCGCGCCCGGCGCCGCGTTGCCTGCGCGTCAGCGTACCGTGGGCCTACGCGGTGGCACCTTTGCCTGGAGCATCGACGAAGCGCAGCAGGCGCAGGGCATTGAGCACCACCAGGACGGTGACCCCCTCGTGGATCAGTACCGCGATGCCCATGCCGGCCAGACCGAACAGCGTCGCGGGAATCAACAGCGCGACCACCCCGAAGGCGGCCCACAGGTTTTGCTGGATGATCGTGTGCGACGCATGGCTCAGGGCGATCGCAAATGGAAGCCTCGACAGGTCGTCGGCCATCAGCGCCACATCCGCGGTTTCCAGCGCCACGTCGGTCCCGGCGCCACCCATGGCGATGCCTATGGTGGCCCGTGCCATGGCGGGCGCGTCGTTCACACCGTCGCCGACCATTGCCACCAGCGCGTTCTCATGCAGCAACTCGTCGATGACCTCAAGCTTGTCTTCCGGCAGCAGACCCGCGCGGACGTCGGTGATGCCGACCGATGCGGCGACGGCCTTCGCGACCTGTTCGTTGTCGCCGGTCAGCATGACCGTCTGGTCGATGCCCAACGATGCAAGCTTGGCGAACACCTCCCGCATGCCGGGGCGCGGAGTGTCTGCCAGCGCCAGCAGACCCAGGAACACGCCATCGGCGCGTACCAGCATGGTGGTCCTGCCGAGCGCCTCCCATCGGGCCACTTGCTGGCGAACCCCGTCGGGAACGTCGTCGTGCTCGAACAGCCGCAGGTTTCCGATGCTCACCTTGGCGGTCGATACGACTGCATGCATGCCCTTGCCGGTGACGGACTGGACCTGGCTGGCCGGCTGCCAGTCCAGTTTGCGTTGCCGGGCCGCCCGAACCACCGCCTGTGCCAACGGGTGACCGCTACGGCTCTCGACGCTGGCTGCTGTGGCCAGCAAGGTGGCTTCGTCGCCCTGCAGCACGACGACGTCGGTGACACTGGGCTTGCCGGTGGTGATGGTGCCGGTCTTGTCGAATGCGATGACCGACAGCGAGCGCAGGTTTTCCAGGTGCACGCCACCCTTGATCAACACCCCACCGCGGGCGGCACGGGCCACCGCGGCCAGCACCGCCGAGGGCGTGGCGATGGCCAGGGCACAGGGCGAAGCTGCCACCAGCACCGCCATCGCCCGGTAGAACGATTCTGCGAAAGGAAACCCCACCAGCGGCGGGATCGCGACAAGTGCCAAGACGCCGACCAGGACCAGCGGCACGAAGATCTTCTCGAATTTCGTCACGAAGTGCTGGGTAGGCGACTTGTCGGTCTGCGCTTCGGCCACCAGATGCACCATGCGGGCCAACGAACTGTCCTTGGCCAGCTTGGATACCTCCACACGCAGCAGACCCTCGCCGTTCACCGTCCCGGCAAAGACCGGCGAGCCTGCCGCCTTGTCCACCGGCATCGACTCGCCGGTAATGGCCGCCTGATCGACGGCCGACGTGCCTTCGAGAACCTTACCATCCGCAGGAATGCGTTGACCCGGCCTCACCAGGACCTGGTCGCCGCGCAGCAGGCTTTCCACCGGCACTTCAAGCTCGGATCCGTTCCGCAATACCAAGGCGGTCTTGGGGGCGAGGTCCGCCAGCGCCTCCATCGCGTGGCGCGCCCGGTCCATGGCCAGATGCTCCAGCGCATGGCCGAGGCTGAACAGCACCAACAGCAACGCACCTTCAGCCCAATGCCCCAGGATGGCGGCTCCCGTTGCGGCCACGATCATCAGCACGTCGATATCGAGTACCCGCTGGCGGACGCTTTGCCAGGCACCACGCATCGCGTAGTAGCCACCGATGACGATGGATGCGCCCAGCAGCCCCACGGATATCCAATGCCCGTCGTGGCGCATGCCCACCAACCATCCTGCCAGCAACAGCGCGCCGGCCACGGCGCTCACGATCAGTTCGCGGTAGGCAAGGTACCAGGGGGCTTCGTGATGCGATTCGAGCACGCCGTAACCCAGTGCTTCGAGGCGCTGCACGATGGCGTTGCGGGACACTTTCTCGGTGTCGTACTCCAGGCGCATGCGCTCGGCCGCATAGCTGACCGAGGCTTCCAGCACACCGTCCATTCGAGCCAGGGCATGTTCGATCACCGTCGCGCAGGTCGAACAATCCATGCCGTCGATGCGCATCAGCTCGTGCTGGTAGCGCTGGCTCAGCGCGGCGCCTGCCGCCTCCGCCATCCTGCGGACTTGCGGCATGGCGGTCCGGGCCGGGTCGTAGTGCAGGCACAAGAAAGGTTTGCCGTCCTGCTGGACGACGTGCACCTTCTCCAATCCCTGCGCCTGCAAGTTGTCGGTCAGGCGCTGGACGCAGGAGTCCCGCTCGTCCGGGACGCCGGGGAGGACAAGCGCCAATTGCAGGGCGACTCTTTCAGTCATCGGGGTCGGTCAGCCGTGCCGGTGGACGCGCCACCGAAGGAATGGGCGTGATTCGATGTCCGATCCTGACACCAAACACCCGGCCAACGTTGGAAGCTGGATCAATACTCACCAAAAACACGTTCCCCCCAACTTTGGCGACCTGGATGGCCTTAGCACAGTCTATCGATGTTTTGCCGACGCCACCTTCGTCGGTGAAGGACAGGTCGCTGGAGACACGCCCGCTTTGGTCGAATCCGCATGGCAACAAGGCCCCGCCGAGGGCTCCGCCGTCGTAAAGCCTCCGGTCCTGCCGAAGGCTGCCGACTCCTCCGATTCGCTTTTTTTGGTCTAAAGTCACCCTCATGTGCCTCTTACCTGTCCAGTACCGATATGCGCGCGCCTTGCTCACGCTGTTGTGCGGCATAGCGATCATCCTGGCCATGCCGGCATATGCGGCGCAATCCGGATTCTGGGATGTTGCGACGGACACGCACATATCCGCCAATCCGCCGGGGGAGCTGGAGGCAGCCACGATCCAGGCACAGATTGCGGTGGTGAGTGCGCGCACCGATCTTCCGGTGCAGGAACGCGATCTGGTGCTGAAGCGCTTGCACGAAGCCGCCACCCGGCTGGAGGCAGCCGAGGCTGCCCGCAAGGCTGCCGATGATTTTGCTGCCGCCTTGCAATCGGCGCCGAAAACGATTGCCGCACTGGACGCCGAATCGGAGTCAGCCCCACCCGAGCCTGCGCTGGACGCATCGGAGGTCGATCCGGTTCAGATGCAACTCCAGCTTGCCTCGCTGCAGGCCGAAGCCGTGTCGTTGCGCAGCAAGCAACGAAACCTGGGGGAATCGCTGCGCAACATGGCGAGTCGACCGGAGGAAGCGCATGCCGAACTGACCGACCTGCATCGCCAGCTGGAGCAACAGCAGGCCGCCATCCCGGCCAACGCCTCACCATTGCTGATCGAGGCCAGCAACCTGCTCAATGAGGCGACACGCAAGGAGCTGTCCGCACGTATCGACCGGACGGAACAGGAGCTGCTCAGCCTGCCCATGCGCGAATCGATCACGACAGTACAGCGTGATCTGACCAGGCGCCGCATCGCACAGATCGACGCCGCCATTGCGGCGCTGAACGCGCGCGTCGACGCCCAGCGCAAGCACGAGGCCGAGAACCAGGCGGCACAGGCGCAGGAATTCGCACGCCGCCTGGCCGGGCAGCCGGCAGCACTGCAGGACTATGCCAGTCAGACCGCCGAGATCCGCGCATCGCTGAAGCACCTGACGGAACGCGTGGACCAGACGCGCAATGCGCAACAGAAATTGCAGGCACAGCACGACGAGGTTGCGGAAGCGCGCAGCAACGCCGAGCAGATACTTGCCATCGATCGCATCGGCGACGAGTCCGGGCGTCTGCTGCGTGGTCTGCAAGGGAGCCTGCCTGCAGGCAACGTGCTCCAATCGCGTATCACGAGCCGCCGGGATGCCATTGTCGACGCCCGTGTGAAACAGTTGCAGATCCGCCGGGAACTGCGTGCCCTGCAACCACAAGATGCGGCGGCAAAGCGCTATCTGACCGACCACGCGATCGCGGACACGCCCGCCAACCTCGCCTTGATGACAACCCTGGTCGAAAGTCGGTATGTGGCCCTGTCCGATCTCGACAAGGCACAAGGACAACTGATTTCCGTACTTTCGGAAGCCAACGCGCTGGATTCCGAGCTCATGCAGGACGCCGGGCAACTGCGTTCGCTGCTGAGTGAACGCCTGTTGTGGCTACCCAGCGCCGAACCGCTTGGAGTTCCTTGGCTGCGGCAACTGGGAACCGGTGTTGCCTGGCTGGTGGCACCGTCCAACTGGTCCGGCGTACTGCCGCCACTTGTTGCCACACTGCGCACCCATTGGTCCACGACACTCGGATTGCTGGCCGTGATCATCACGCTGTTCGTCGTGCGCCGACGACTGGTCGCGTCACTGGCAATACTGGCCCGGCACGTCGGGTCCCGCAAGGACAATTTCAGCTTCACCCTGCAGGCCTGCGCTGCCACCTCGATGCTGGCGCTCGCCTGGCCATTGACCATCGGCGCCACAGGCTGGATGCTGCGCGCATCCGCAATCCCCGGAGATTTCGCGAGCGCGCTGGGCCGCGGTTTGCTGGGCGTTGCCCTCGTCTGGTTCATGCTCGGCATATTCGCCGACATGTGCCGTGCACACGGCGTATTCATCGCCCACTTCGGTTGGGATGCACAGCGCTCGAAGCGGCTGGCTCGCGCACTGCACCTGCTGCTGTGGGTGATTGTCCCGGCGGCGTTGGTGAGTGCCACGGTGAGTGCCAGCGGAAACCCGGACCTGATCGACGGTATCGGCCGGCTGGCTTTTCTGGTCGGCTCACTGGCACTGGCGCTGTTCCTGCATCGCGCATTCCGGCCACGCCGCAGCGCACTGCCTGTCCGCCTCGATCCCGGTAGCTGGGCCACGCGTTCGCGCAGGGTGTGGTCCAGTGCCCTGATGGCGATCCCGTTGCTGCTGGCCGCGCTTGCAGCCACCGGCCATTACGCCACCGCTCGCGAGTTGCAGGGCCGCCTGTTCACCTCGGGCTGGATCATCCTGGCCGTGGTCATCGTGTTTTTTGTTGCCATGCGCGGCGTACTGGTGGCCAGCCGCCGCACCGCCTGGCGACAACTCGACGAGCGCCAGACCAAGGTGCTTGCCGAAGCCGCGGAAAAAGCCGATGACGGCGAAGGCCACGACACGCTGGCGCAGCAGAACCTGCAGCCCGAGATCGACGCAGTCACCGTCAGCCGGCAGACCCGGGCGCTGTTGCGCGCCGCCAGCGGCGTGGTACTGGCGGTCCTGCTGTGGGGCATCTGGAGCGGCCTCATCCCGGCGTTGAACGTGTTCAACGACATCGCGCTGTGGTCGCACCTGGTGAGCACCAGCACTGGTGACAAGATCGCCGTGGTCACCCTGGGCGATCTGCTGCTGAGCCTGTTGGTCCTGATACTGACGGCCATCACGGCCCGCAACCTGCCGGGGTTCCTCGAGGTCACGCTGTTGCAGCGACTGCGGGTCGAATCTGGAACCCGTTACGCGATCACCACCATCGGCCGTTACATCATTTCCGGCGTCGGCCTGCTGATGGCCCTGAGCCCCATCAGTGCCGACTGGTCGCAACTGAAATGGCTGGTTGCCGCGCTGGGCGTGGGCCTTGGCTTCGGCTTGCAGGAAATCGTCGCCAACTTCATTTCCGGCCTCATCATTCTTTTCGAGCGGCCCGTACGCGTAGGCGACCTGGTTTCGATCGGCTCCACCACGGGCAGGGTCAGCCGGATCAGGATCCGGGCGATCACGATTACCGATTTCGACAATTTCGAAGTAATCGTGCCGAACAAGGCATTCATCACGGAAACGGTCCAGAACTGGTCGCTCACGAATGAGGTGACGCGCCTCCTGATTGTTGTCCGCGTCACCTACGGAAGTGATGTCGAGCGCACGCAGCAGATCATACTCAAGGTTGCCACCAGCAATCCGCATGTACTGGCGTCACCCGCACCCAGCGCATACTTCCTGCGCTTCGGCGAAAACGCACTCGAATTCGAACTGCGGGCGTACGTGGGGACCATCGGCGACCGTCTTTCGACGCGACACGCATTGCACGTGGCCTTGAATGCCGCACTCATGGAAGCAGGTATCGAAGTCCTGTTCCCGCAGCGGGATTTGCGCGTGCGCTATCCCGGCGTGGAAAACCCTGACCCCTGAAGTTCACATCGCCTGGAGTGGCATGTGGCAAAACAAGACCTGACCCTCAGGTTCCTGACCCTCAGGTTCTGACCCTCAGGTTCCTCAGGTTCTGGAACGAACGTGACGCGGCCGCTTCAACGGTGGCGGGCATCAGCCGCAGCGGTGCGATGGCATTGCTCAATCACGACGGGTGGCTGGCGTCGACCGGTGCGAGCGGATACAGCTGACGCGTCATCTCATCCCGTGAGACGCCGGTGCGGCCTACTTGGCGGGAACTCATCCGGACGCCCGACCATGAACGCCCTACCCGACCGTTACGCCACCGACGAACTGATCCTGCATAACCCGGGCGATGGCCGCTCGCTGGCGCAGCGGCTGTCGAAACGCTACGCGGCGCGGATCACCGGCGCGTTCGTGGTGCCGGGTCGCGAGGGATCGTTTGCGCCGCTGCCCGGCGACCTGCCGCCCGCATTGGCCCAGGCGCTGCGCACGCGTGGCATCGAGCAGCTCTACAGCCACCAGGCACAGGCGTGGCAGGCCGCGCAAGCGGGGGCGCACGTGGCCATCGTCACCCCCACCGCCTCGGGCAAGTCGCTGTGCTACACGCTGCCGGTGCTTAGCGCGGCGATGCAGGGCCGCGCCAAGGCGCTGTACCTGTTTCCTACCAAGGCATTGGCACAGGACCAGGTGGCCGAACTGCTCGAACTGAACCAGGCCGGCGAGCTGGGCGTGAAGGCGTTCACTTTCGACGGTGACACGCCGGGCGATGCGCGCCAGGCAATCCGCCTGCACGGCGACATCGTGGTCAGCAACCCGGACATGCTGCACCAGGCGATCCTGCCGCATCACACCAAGTGGGCGCAGTTTTTCGAGAACCTGCGCTATGTGGTGATCGACGAGGTGCATACCTACCGCGGCGTGTTCGGCTCGCACGTGGCCAATGTGATCCGGCGGCTGAAGCGCGTGTGCGCGTTCTATGGCGTGACGCCGCAGTTCATCCTGTGCTCGGCCACCATCGGCAATCCGCGCGAGCACGCCGAGGCGCTGATCGAGGACGTCGTCACCGCGATCACCGAGAGCGGCGCGCCGACCGGCGACAAGCACGTGCTGCTGTGGAACCCGCCGGTGGTCAATCCCGATCTGGGCCTGCGCGCCTCGGCCCGTTCGCAGACCAACCGCATCGCCCGGCTGGCGATCAAGTCGGGCATGAAGACGTTGGTGTTCGCCCAATCGCGCAGCATGGTCGAGGTGCTGACCAAATACCTCAAGGACGTGTTCGACCACGATCCGCGCAAGCCGCCACGCATCCGCGCCTACCGCGGCGGCTACCTGCCGAAGGAGCGTCGCGCGGCCGAGCGGGCGATGCGCGAAGGCAGCATCGACGGCGTGGTCAGCACCTCGGCGCTGGAACTGGGCGTGGACATCGGCAGCCTCGACGTAGTGGTGCTGAACGGCTACCCCGGTTCGGTCGCCGCGACCTGGCAGCGCTTCGGCCGCGCCGGCCGACGCCAGCAATCCGCGCTCGGCGTGCTGGTGGCCAGTTCCGATCCGCTGGATCAATATCTGGTGCGTCACCCGGAGTTCTTCCAGGGCGCGACGCCGGAGCATGCACGCATCCAGCCCGACCAGCCACTGATCCTGCTCGACCACATCCGCTGCGCCGCCTTCGAGCTGCCGTTCACCGGCGACGAGACGTTCGGCACCGAAGTCGCCACGCCATGGCTGGACGTGCTGGGCGAGGAAGGCGTGCTGCACCACGAGGGCGACCGCTGGGAATGGATCGCCGACAGTTATCCGGCCATTACGGTGTCGCTGCGCTCGGTGGTCGACGGCAACTTCGTGGTGGTCGACCGCACCGATGGCCGCCAGACCATCATCGCCGAAGTGGACTATTCCGCGGCCGCCGTGACCTTGTACGAAGGCGCCATCCACATGGTCCAGTCGCTGCCCTACCAGGTGGAGAAGCTGGATTGGGAAGGCCGCAAGGCCTATGTCACGCGCACCTATGTCGACTATTACACCGACGCCATCGACTACACCAGGCTCAAGGTGCTGGACTGTTTCGACAGCTCGCACGCCGGCTGCGGCGACGCCCACCATGGCGAGGTGCACGTGGTGCGCCGTGTGCCCGGCTACAAGAAGATCCGCTTCTACTCGCACGAGAACATCGGCTACGGCCCGGTCAACCTGCCCGACCAGGAACTGCACACCACCGCGGTGTGGTGGCAATTGCCACAGGTGGTGCTGGAAGCGGCGTTCGAGCAGCGCCAGCAGGCGCTGGACGGTTTCCTCGGTGCGGCATACGCGTTGCACATCGTGGCCACGGTGGCGGTGATGGCCGAGTCACGCGACCTGCAAAAATCCGTGGGCAGCGGCGACGGCGCCTGGTTTGTCAGTGCCGACCTCAGCGGGCGCGGTCAGTTGCGCGGGGTCGACGGCCAGCCCACGGCGCTGGCACCGGATGCACCGTTCACTCCCACCGTGTATCTGTACGATGCGTTCCCCGGCGGCATCGGCCAGAGCGAACCGCTGTTCCAGCGCCGCGAGGACCTGGTGGCCAATGCGGTCACCCTGATCGAGCGCTGTGATTGCCGCGCCGGCTGTCCCGCCTGCGTGGGCCCGGTGTTGGCCGCAGACGAGCAGGCAGTCGACGATCCGGCCACGAGCACACCGAAGGCGCTGGCGCTGCGCGTACTGGCCCTGCTGGTGGCGTGGTGAGTGCGCTCGCCGCCCGTATGCGCAGGTTGCGTGCCGAGGCTGGCCTTGCTTCGACCACGCCGGCGAACACGCCGCCACAGCCAGCAAACGCCGCGTTCCGGTCGACGGCCTGCTCGCCACGCCCCAACACCCCCATGGCAACCACCAGCATGCCACAGCGTGCGCTCACCCCGGAGCTGCGCCGCCTGCTGCAACGCCACGCACAACGGAAGCGTGGTCCGACCACGCTGTCATCCAGTGACCGCGAGGTACCCGGGGTGGAGATCGCGTCGGGCCTGCGCTACAGCGAAGAGTTCGCCGACTGGCTTGATCCCCCGGCGATCATCGACGCCGGCTTCGCAAAAATGGACCCGGTCCATCACCACCGCCTGCTCCACTTCGACACCGAAACCACCGGCCTGGCCGGCGGCACCGGCACGCGCGCCTTCATGATCGGCGCGGCGGACTGGATCGACGGGCGCTTCCGCATTCGCCAACTGACGATGACGACGATGGCAGCGGAAACTGCGATGCTGCGCCGCTTCGCCGAATGGCTCAGCGAAGACACTGTGTTGGTGAGCTACAACGGAAAGTGCTACGACGCGCCGCTGCTGGCCACCCGCTACCGCCTCGCCCGGTTGCCCAACCCGCTGGCCGGCCTGGGCCATCTTGACCTGCTGCACCCGGTCCGCCGACACTGGAAACACCAGTGGCCCAACTGCCGCCTGGCCACCGCCGAACACCGCTTGCTTGGCGTGGTGCGCGAGGACGACCTGCCCGGTGCGGAAGCTCCCGCGGCGTGGCTCACCTACCTGCGTGGTGGATCAGCGCGCAACCTTCGTCGCGTGGCCGCGCACAACGCACAAGACCTGAGAAGCCTGGCCGGGGTGCTGCTGAAAATGGCGGCAATTGCCGCCCAGGAATACTCTGGATTGCACATTCCCTGCGTTTCGATGAAGTGACAAGCCATGGCCACTGATGCGGATTTCGTCGAGTACGTGGTCGAGCAGTCCGGACTCGGTGACGCGCTCAGCTACCGAAGGATGTTTGGCGAGTTCGCGCTCTATCACGCGGGCAAGGTCATTCACGGCCGCGTGCTTTCCCTTCTCCCCACGGGAGAAGGTGGCGCGCAGCGACGGATGAGGGTGCGGGCAGAGCGTGAAAGCACCCGCAGCGGCGTCAGATCGACTGCGATCACAAGATGTCCCCACATCGCCCTGGTTACTGGATTGGGAGCCGGTCCGCTGCTGCGCCGGAAAGCAGCAAGGCGCTCTCTTCGGCCAGTTGCCGCACACACAATTCCATCTCCGCACGGCGGGTGCGGAAGCTGAGCACGCACACACGTCCCAGGAAGCGCTCGCCAACCATGGCGCCGGTAAGCATGATGCGGCCGCGCGTGGTGACCCGATCCATCAGCGCGCGAGTGGCCGCATTCTGCGCGGCCAGCGTATCCAGGCCCGGACCTTCCAGATGGAACGCGAACAGTGACAGTTGCGGCATCGCATCCATCACGATGCCGGGAATGCGCGCAACCTGTTCGGCGGCCCACACCGCCAACGCACGTTTCTCGGCCAGGGCCGCGCGGTAGCGCGCGGCGCCGTAGAACTTCAGGGTGAGCCAGATACGCAGGCCGGGAAAGCCGCGCGACAGCTCCGGCCCGTACTGCGCCGGGTCGTAGAATTCGCTCTGGTTGTCCGGCAGGTAGCCGGCCGTGGACGAATGCAGCGCACGCAACGCCTCGCCATCGCGCACCAGCAAGGCGCCGGTACCATAGGGCATGAACAACCCCTTGTGCGGATCCAGCGTCAGCGAGTCGGCACGCGGCAATCCGGCCAGCAGCGGGCGCAGTTCCGGCACCATGTGGAAGAAGCCGCCGTAGGCGCCGTCCACGTGGTGCCACAAGCCTTCACGTGCGGCGAGGTCGGCCACCGCATCGATCGGATCGACCGCGCCGGTATTGGTGGTGCCGGCGGTGGAGAACACCATGAATGGCTTGCGTCCGGCGGCACGATCGGCGGCGATGGCACGCGCGAGCCCATCAACGCGCATGCGGAAGTCCGCGTCCACGTCAATGACCCGCACGCGGTCGTGCGCGATGCCGGTGAGCTTGGCGGCCTTGGCGATGCAGTGATGCGCTTGCGAGGACACGTACAAAGTCCCGCGCCGGATATCATTGCCCAGCAGCCTTTCGCGCGCGCAGGCGATCGCGTTGAACATCGCCATCGAACCGCCGGTGGTGAATAGTCCGCGTGCGGTTGCCGGAAACCGCATCCAGTCGCGCAACCAGTCGAGTGCATTGGCTTCCAACTGCACCAGCGCCGGGGCGGCCTGCCAGATGCCGGTGTAGCGGTTGGTCGTGTCGGCGATGAAATCGGCCAGTGCGGCGGTGTAGACCCCGCCCCCCGGAATGTAGGCCAGGTAGCCGGGGAATGGCGTGCCGAACGAGCGTGGAATCCACTCATCGAACAATGGATCGAGCAGCGACTCCAGTGCCGCGCCCTGCTCCGGTGCGCCCTCGCGCATCGAACGACACAGCGCTTCGATCGCGGTGAAGTCACCGCGAATCGGTGACTCGTCCAACGCAGCCAGATGCGCCACCGCACGCGTCAACACGGTTTCGCCCATCGCCCGCATCTCGGCCGGTGACAGCTCCAGGTTCGCCGGATCGTCGTTTGCACCATCACTCATCGTCGGGTTCTCCACGGTTGCACGTTGTTGCTGCCGCGGCCCTGGATGCTCAACGCGGAGCCGGCCCGTTGCCGGCTTCCGCCAGCAACCTGCCCAACGCCGTACCCAGTGCCAGGTCATCGAGCACGCCGAAATGCTGTTCGCGCAAGCGTCCGTGTGCATCGATCAGGATCAGCGTCGGCGTGCCCTGCATGGCGTATGCGCGCATTGTCAGCGGCAGCGGATCGCCATCGGCGTGTTCGTCCACGCCGACAGGAAACGTGTAGCGGTACTCATGCAAGAACGCTTCCAGCGCCAGCGGGCCCTGTGCTTCGTGGTGCTCGAACACCGTATGCAGCCCGACGACCACCAGGCGATCGGCCGGAAACATCCGCTGCACACGCTGCATTTGCGGCAACGCCTGCATGGCGCAGCCCGGACACAGCATCTGGAACGCGTGCGCGACCACGACCCGCCCCCGCAGATCGGCCAAAGCCAGCGGCGCGCTGTTGAACCAACGCGATACCTGCCATGGTGGCGCGAAGTGTTCGACAGTCACGATCAGTCTCCGTGGGAATGAAGCATCCAGTCTGGACGTTCGGCAGGCGAAGCACAAATTCCGCCTGCCCTCAGTCGGCCGCGATCACCACCGGCTCCGGCTCCAGCTGCACGCCAAACTTTTCACACACGCCGAGCCTCACCTTCTGCGCCAGGGACCACAACTGCGGGCCGGTCGCCCCGCCGTGATTGACCAGCACCAACGCGTGGCGATTGGAGATGCCCGCATCGCCCTCGCGCATGCCCTTGAAGCCGGCCGCCTCGATCATCCACGCAGCGGAAATCTTGCTGCGACCGTCCGCCTGTGGCCATGCGGGCAACTCGGGATGTTCACGCTTCAACGCATCGGCCAGCGCAGCGTCGACGATCGGATTCTTGAAGAAGCTGCCGGCGTTGCCGATCACCGCCGGGTCGGGCAGCTTGCGTGTGCGCAGGCGCACCACCGCCTCGGCCACGTGGAAGGGCGCGGGCGCGTCCACCGCCATGCGCTGCAGCTCCGCGGCGATACCGGCGTAGTCGGTGCGCAGCGCGCGACTGCGTGGCAGCACAAAGCGCACTGCAGTGACGATGTAGCGACCGGGTTCGTGCTTGAACCGGGAGTCACGATAGGCGAAGGCGCAGGCAGCGTGGTCCAGGACCACCACCCGGCGTTCGTGGATGTCCCAGGCTTCGACACTCTCGACGAACTCGGCCACCTCGCAGCCGTAGGCACCGATGTTCTGGATCGGCGCGGCACCGACGGTACCGGGGATCAGGATGAGGTTTTCCAGCCCGGCAAAACCCTGGCCCAGCGTCCAGCGCACGAAGTCATCCCAGCGCTCACCGGCAGCCACCGCGATGCGGGCGCTGTCGCCATCGCCCTGCACCTGTACGCCGCGGGTGGACATCCGCAGTACGGTGCCGTCGAAGTCGCCGGTGAACAGCACGTTGCTGCCCTCGCCCAGCACCAGCAGTCGACCCTGACGCATGGCGGGGAAATCCAGCAGCTCGGGCAATTTGGCCGCGTCGCGGATGTCGGCCAGCAGGTTTGCCCGGGCGGGCACACGCAAGGTGTTCAGCGTGGCCAGCGAGGCGCGTTCGGTGAGCGTGTAGCCGCCCATGTCGACTCGCTCAGCCGACATGGCTGAGCTCCACCGGTGATGTTTCGCGTTGACGGCGGATTTCATCGACGCATTCGGCAACCAGCTGCGGCCCGCGATAGATCAGGCCCGAATAGAGCTGTACCAGTGACGCTCCGGCATCCAGTTTCTCGGCCGCATCGCTGCCGTCGAGAATGCCGCCCACGCCGATCAACGGAACGCGTCCCTGCAGTCGCTGGTGCATGCCTGCCAGCACCGCGGTGGAGCGATCGAACAGCGGCTTGCCGGACAGGCCGCCGGCTTCGCCTCCATGCGGGTCGTCGGCCACCGCGGCATGGTCGATCGTGGTGTTGCTGCAGATCACTCCGTCGATACCGGTACGCAGCAGCACTTCGGCCATCGCGTCGAGTTCGGCCTCGCCCAGATCCGGCGCGATCTTCAGCAGCATCGGCTTGCGCCGGCCATCTTGCGAGCCGAGGCGCTCCTGGGCCGCGCGCAGGATCGAAATGAACTTGTACAGGGTGGCTTCCTCCTGCAGGTCGCGCAAACCCTTGGTGTTCGGCGAGGAGATGTTCACGGTGATGTAGGTGGCGTGTTCGTACACCTTGTGCAGGCAGGTCAGATAATCGTTGACCGCCTTCTCGTTCGGCGTGTCCTTGTTCTTGCCGATATTGATGCCGAGCACGCCGTGGTAGCTGGACTGCTGCACGTTGCGCACCAGCGCGTCGACGCCACCGTTGTTGAAACCCATCCGGTTGATGATCGCTTCGTGCCTGGGCAGCCGGAACATGCGCGGCCTGGGGTTGCCCGGCTGTGGCAGCGGCGTGACCGTGCCCACCTCGATGAAGCCGAACCCGAGCGCGTCCAGTGCATCCAGGTACTCGGCATTCTTGTCCAGCCCGGCGGCGAGGCCCACCGGGTTCGGAAAGGTGATGCCGAACACATTGACCGGCAGCTCGGCCGGCAGCGCCGCGATCCGGTGCGCGAAGCCGCTGCGCTGGGCCACGCCCAGGCCATACAGGGTAAGCCGGTGCGCCACCTCCGGATCGAGCTTGAACAGCAGTGGACGCAGGATGTCGTAGAGGGCCAAGTCGGATTGCCGGCAGTCGCGGAAGATGTGGCGCAGTTTAGCGTGGCTGGCGCACGGCCGGCATCGGACGGCTCACGTGACGCTGCCCGTTGCGCATGCGGTCGACGCCGGTTCAGCCACTCAGCAACTGCCCACCGTCGACCACCAGGGTCTGCCCGGTGATCCAGCCTGCCCATGGTGAGGCCAGGAACATTGCCGCGTGAGCAATCTCCGCCGGCGTGCCGTAGCGGCCGAATGGAATCCTTGCCAGCACGTCGGCGTAGCGGGACGGGTCTTCCTTCCGACACTGGTCCCACAGGCCGCCGGGAAACTCGATCGAGCCTGGTGCGATGGCGTTGACGCGAATGCGCTTCGGTGCGAGCGCGAGCGCCTGCGACATCGTGTAATGACTCAGTGCGGCCTTCATCGCCGCATAGGATGGCCCACCCGCTCGCGGCCGCAAGGCGGAGATCGAACTGGTGTGCAGGATGACGGGGTGCTCCGAGCGCTCGAGCTGGGGAAGCGCTTGCCGCGAGGCGCGTACGGCAGCCATCAGGTCCACCTGGAATCCGGCCAGCCACGCCTCGTCATCGTCGCGAAAACCATAACCACTGGCGTTGTTGATCAGCACATCGACGCCACCAAGCGTACCCGCCGCCTCGGTGATCCACGTCTCAATCGCTTCCGGATCGGCCAGGTCGCAGCACTGCGCATGCGCCACGACATCATGCGCGGCGATCTCCCGTCGCGTCTGTTCCAGCGCCGTCGCGCCGCGCGCGCAGATCGACACAGCGGCCCCGGCATGGGCAAAACCAAGCGCCATGCTGCGACCGATGCCCCGGCTGCCGCCGGCCACCAGTACCCGATAACCGCGAAAATCAAACGGAATGAAGAGTTGCTCTTTCGACACGAGATATCCTCTCAAGCAACAAGAACCGGCCGTCCTTGCGCCATGCAGAAAGCCCGGTCCGGAATTGACGGACGCGGGAAGCTGACCCGACCCGTTCAGGCATGGCTCATGTCCAGTGGAAGAACGCCACGCCGAACGCCAGGAAGGCAACAAGCAGGAAGATCGCCAGGATGCACAACGCCAGTTGGGCGTAACCCAGTACCAGTCCGGCGACGGCCATCCCGTCGCCCTGCGGGCGCTGATCGGGATGGGCGTTGCGGATCTCGCTCCGTGCCAGGTGCCCGCAGACAACCGCCACGACGGCGCCCACGAACGGCAGCACGCACCAACCGAGGATGCCGAAAACCAGGCTCACCACGGCCAGTGTGCTGGTCGGAGCAGCGGGTCGATAGGAGGGCACTTGCTCGCTCATCGGTTTGCTCGCCCATCACGCCGGAAAGGCGTCGACATGCATCGTAGCGTGATCGCTGGTGGGCAGCGAGTTGCCCACCAGCGATTTGTCGCCTACACCTCGAACTTGATGCCCTGCGCCAGCGGCAGCGAATCGGAGTAGTTGATGGTGTTGGTCTGGCGGCGCATGTAGACCTTCCATGCGTCGGAGCCGGACTCGCGACCGCCACCGGTGTCCTTCTCGCCACCGAAGGCGCCGCCGATCTCCGCGCCGGAGGTGCCGATATTGACGTTGGAGATGCCGCAATCGGAACCGGCCGCCGACAGGTATTTCTCGGCCGACTTCAGGCTCTCCGTGAAGATCGCCGAAGACAGGCCCTGCGGTACGCTGTTCTGCATATCGATGGCATCGTCCAGGTTCTTGAACTTCATCACGTAGAGGATCGGCGCGAACGTCTCGGTCTGCACCACCTCATCCGAATTCTTCAGGCCGGTGATGATCGTCGGCAGCACGAAATTGCCCTTGCGATCGGTCAGCGCCGCACCGCCGGTGGCGACCGTGCCGCCGGCCGCCTTGGCCTTTTCGATCGCCGCCAGGTATCCCTTCACCGCATCCGGGCTGTTCAGTGGGCCCATCAGCGTGGTCGCAAGGGTCGGATCGCCGATCTTGCCCTCGACCTGCCGGTAGGCCTTGACCAGGGCCTCCAGCACGCTGTCGTAGATCGATTCGTGCACGATCAGCCGACGCGTGCTGGTGCAACGCTGGCCAGCAGTGCCGACCGCGCCGAACACGATGCCCGGAATCGCCAACTTCAAATCCGCGCTTTCATCCAGGATGATGGCGTTGTTGCCGCCCAGCTCCAGCAGCGAGCGCCCCATGCGCCGGGCCACCCGCTCACCGACCATGCGACCGACCTTGGTCGAGCCGGTGAAGCTGATCAGCGCCACGCGCCTGTCGTCGACGAACGCCTGCGCCAGATCCGCGCCGGCGTCGTTGAACAGGAAGAACAGGTCCGGGTATCCGTGATCCTTCAATGCGTCGTTGCAGATCTTCATGGTGGCGATCGCCGACAGCGGCACTTTCGGCGACGGCTTCCAAATGCAGATGTCGCCACAGGCCGCAGCCAGCATGGCATTCCAGGCCCACACCGCGACCGGGAAGTTGAATGCGCTGATGATGCCGACCAGCCCCAGCGGATGGTACTGCTCGTACATGCGATGGCCGGCGCGTTCCGAATGCATGGTGTAGCCGTACAGCATGCGGCTCTGGCCCACGGCGAAATCGGCGATGTCGATCATCTCCTGCACTTCGCCATCACCTTCAGGCTTGATCTTGCCCATCTCCAGCGCGACCAGCGAACCCAGCGCGTCCTTGTGCCTGCGCAGTGCCTCACCGCACAAGCGCACCGCCTCGCCACGCTGCGGCGCCGGCGTCGTGCGCCAGATCCGGAACGCTTCCTGGGCGCGCTTGACGATCACCTCATAGTCGGCGGCGCTGGAGGCGTACACGGTGGCGATCACCTCGCCGGTGGCGGGGTTCTGCGGCTGCAGGGTGCCGGCGTCGGTGGTCTTCGACCACTCACCCTGACCAAGATAGGTACCTGAATGTTCGGCACCGATACCGAGTGACTCGAGGATGGCTTGCGACATACGTGACTCCTGAACGTGCGGCGCCTTCGGCACCGTGGGTGAAAATGCAGTCGCCCAGTCTAACAGGCTGCACCGGCGACTCCGTCCCGTACCTGCCGGAATCCCTCTTTTCCGGGCCGTCGACCCTCGGATTCGAGGGACTGAACCCGGCAGCCTGGCAGGCGCAGACTCGAGCAGATAATACCCACTCATCCTGCGCCGACCGCCACCGCGGGCCGTTTGACAGGCTGCCGGCATCCATCAACAATTCGACATGGTTGCATTTCACTTGGCGGCAGGAAAGATCCCCCACCGCCACGGGCAGCCTGCCAACCGGAGACCAGGGCACGCCACTGCGCAGGGCCGGCGTCCATATTGCCGTGTGCGGACAAGCCGTGGCCGACCATGACTGCCAGAACGGCCGGATCGGCAAGCGGGTGACGCCGGCACTTTCCACGCTGGCCACGGTCAGCGAACTGCAGCGGAAGGGTTGCGCCCTGAAGCCGCCTTGATTCTCACCCCCATGGGAGTTCGACTCATGCCATTCGACAACTTCGGCTGCAAGTGCGGCAAGCGGGAGATTGCCACACTCTGCGGGCACGCAGCACCGGGCGGTCCCAGCCTGCAGCCTTTCCTCTCGCGCGACATCGGCCTGTGAGCACGGATCCGCTTTTCATGGCCACGAATGTGCCGGCCGTGGTTACGCTTGGTCCGCTGGCATTCTCGGCCGGCGTGGTCGCGTTGCTGGCAGGCGTCGTCACGGCGTTCGCCATCGATGGATGGTTGCAGCGGCGCGGGCGCGTGTCGGTGGAATCGGCGTTGTGGCTGTCACTGCTGCTTGCGCTGCTGGTGGCGCGCGCGGCGTTTGTCCTGCGTTGGTGGCCCGAGTACGTCACAAACCCATGGAGCATGTTGAATGTGCGCGACGGTGGCTTTCCTGCGCTGCCGGGGGTGCTGGCACTCGCCGTGACGACGGCTCTGATCGCGTGGCGGCGCCCGGCATGGCGCGAGAACCTGGCATGGTCGGTATGCGGCGGCGTGTTGGTCTGGGGATTCGTCAACCTGGCCGTGCAGCGGCTTGAAGTCACGACGCAGTTGCCGCTGCCAGAGATGGTCTTGCATGATATGGACGGCCATCCGGTAGCCATGCAAGACCTCCACGGCAAGCCGACTGTCATCAATCTGTGGGCCACCTGGTGTCCGCCCTGTCTGCGCGAGATGCCGGTGCTGGAACGGGCCCAGCAGCAAATGCCCGGCGTGCGTTTCGTATTTGCCAACCAGGGCGAATCAGCCGATGTGGTACGTGCCTTCCTGACCGGGCACAAGCTGCAACTCGATAACGTCGTGATCGACGGCAACATGCAACTGTCGCAGTACTACAACATGCGCGGTTATCCCTCCACGCTGTTCCTCGATGCGCAAGGTCACCTGCGCGATGTCCACATGGGCGAGCTTTCTGCCGCCACGCTGGCCGAGTCGCTCGGACACGTGACGGACAGCGGCACGGCCTTCTCCGGAGAATCACCTTGAAACGATGGCTTGTCGCTCTCACGGTCCTGCTGACCGCCTGCGTCCAGGCGCAGGAGTACCCTGCCCCGATCCAGGCGCTCGCCAGCAAGGGCATCACGATCCACGGCAACCTGCCCGCCCCCGACGGCATCAAAGGCTACGTAGGCCGTTACCAGGGCCAGCCGATGCCGGTCTATCTGTTGGCCGACGGCAAGCACGTCGTGATCGGCACCCTGTTTGACGCCGACGGCAACGATCTCACCCAGGAATCACTGCACGCTGCCACCGCACCGTCCTTGAGCGAGGCCACCTGGACCGAACTTGGCAACGCCCACTGGATCGCCGAGGGCGCCAGCAAGCCCAAACGGATCGTGTACGTGTTCACGGACACCGAATGCCCGTACTGCCACAAACTATGGCTGGCGACACAGCCTCTGCTGGCCGGTGGCGACGTACAGGTGCGTCACATCCTGGTGGCGGTCATTGCCCCGCAGAGTCTGAACCGGGCCGCAGCCATTCTCGAGGCGCCCGACCCCAAAGCGGCTCTGCACCGGCACGAGAACACGTTCGGCCACAGTACCCTGCAACCGCTGGCAAACGTCTCCGCAGCGACTGAGAAACGTATCGCCGCCAACATCGCGCTGATGGAGAAACTGGGGATCCACGGCACGCCTGCGACCGTTTACAAGGACGCCTCGGGAAAGATCCGCATGGCGACCGGCGTGCCGCCCGACGCCCGCTTGAAAACCATTTTCGGCGAATGAGATCACGCGGGGTACCCCGTGCAAGAAGCCGCCCGGGCACATTCCGGTGCAGGCCACCGGGAAGTCTGTTCACCATGCCCCGAACCACGGGCGACCGAGGTCGGTATACTTGGCCCCAGGAACCTGTCGGGCTCCTGGCAGCGAACGCGGCAAAACGGAAAAAAGATCCGTATGTGATTGATTGATATACACGCCCCCGTAGCTCAGTTGGATAGAGCGGCCCCCTCCTAAGGGGCAGGTCGTACGTTCGAATCGTATCGGGGGCACCAATCGCAACGAACGCCCGGGCCGGCCATGCTGCCGGCCTTGTGCTGCTCCGGGGTCAACCCGCGCTCACGAACTGCACGAGAGCATCGAGCAGCCGGCCTTGTGCCGGGCCCAGTCCGGCCGCTTCTGCGCGAACGCTTCCCGGCCGGGCTGGTCGTCGTACGGATGGCGCATCACCTCGAGCAATTCGTGGATGCCGGAGGGGTCGCCCGCGCTCGCCAGGTCGATTGCCTGTTGTGCCAGGTAGTTGCGCAGCACGTAGTGCGGATTCGCTGCGCGCATGCGCGCGCGGCGCGCGCTGGGTGACAACGCATCGTCGGCCAGTCGGGCGGCGTAACGCGCCAGCCAGTCGATGAGTGCCGGCTCGGCCTCGCGCCGTTTCGCCTCGTCGTAAAACGCCTCGCGCATCGGCTCGAGAGTCGGTTTCTGCGGGTCGACATCGGCCAGCGCACGGAACCATAGCGTCATGTCGATCTCGGCCGAGGTCATCAGCTCGTGCAGTTGCCGCATCAAGGTGACATCCGCGTCGCGGCACTCCGCCAACCCAAGCTTACCGGCAATGTTGGCGCGATCGGCGGCGGCGTACACCTCGGCGTAACGATCCAGCCCCGCCTGCAACGGCGCGATGTCCGCGAACAACGGCGCCAGTGCGCCAGCCAGCCGGCCCAGGTTCCACCAGGCCACGTCCGGCTGCTGGCCGAACCGGTAGCGGCGGCGCTGCGCATCGGTGGTGTTCGGCGTCCAGTCCGGGTCGAAGTTGTCGAGCCAGCCGTACGGGCCGTAGTCGATGGTGAGACCAAGGATCGACATGTTGTCGGTATTCATCACACCGTGCACGAAACCCACCCGCATCCAGTGCGCGATCATCGTGGCGGTGCGTTGGCACACCTGGGCGAACCACTCTGCGTACCGTGCCTCGCCCTGCCCCGTGAGTTCGGGAAAGTCGCGGCGGATGGTGAAGTCGACCAGTTGCCGCAGCAGGCGGAGATCGCCGCGCGAGGCCGGCAGCTCGAAGTTGCCGAAGCGGATGAACGACGGCGCCACGCGGCACACGATGGCGCCCGGCTCCGGCGCCACATGGCCGTCGTAGAACATGTCGCGCAGCACCGGCTCGCCGGTCTCGACCAGGCTCAGCGCCCGCGTGGTCGGCACGCCCAGGTGGTGCATCGCTTCGCTGCACAGGAATTCGCGCACCGAAGAACGCAGTACCGCGCGGCCATCGGCACCGCGCGAGTACGGCGTCAGTCCGGCACCCTTCAATTGCAGTTCCCAGCGCTCGCCCGCGACATTGATCACCTCGCCCAACGAAACCGCCCGGCCGTCGCCAAGCTGGCCGGCCCAGTGGCCGAACTGATGACCTCCGTAATTTGCTGCATACGGCTGCATGCCATCGATCAGCTCATTGCCGCCGAACACCCGGGCAAACCCGGGCGAGGCGACTTCGGCCTCGCTGAAGCCCAGGCTGGCAGCCATCTCCGCTGAATGCGCCAGCAAACGCGGCGCTGCCACCGGCGTGGGATCCACCATCGAATACAGCGCACCGTCGACTTGGCGTCGGCGTGCGCCATGCTCCGGATCGCCGGGCAGGTCGCGCACGAACGCGTTGTCGAACTGGAGCTTGAACATGGTCGAAAGCCTGAAGGCTACGGTGTCGCACCTTATATCCGGCCGACAGCGACGGCATGCAAGTGCAGCGAAGCCGCGTGCGGTCCTGTCATTCCCGCGGGCTGGCGAAGATCGAAGCCAGTTCGTCCCCGGACAGCCGCCGCCACTGACCGACTGGCAACCCGCCCAGGCCGAGACCACCCACAGCAATCCGCTGCAACGTCTCCACGTGATTGCCGGCAGCAGCAAACATCCGGCGTACCTGGTGATAGCGACCTTCGGTGACGGTGAGCCGGACACGACGCGGCCCCAGCACGTCGAGCGCCGCTGGCGCCAACGGGTCCTTCTCCGAGGCCAACATCAGCGTGCCGCTGGCGAACAGCTCACCCTCGTCGCCGCTCAGGTCCTGCGCCAGGGTGGCTTCGTACACCTTGGACACTTGCGCCTTCGGCGAAATGATCCGGTGCAGCAGCGCACCGTCATCGGTGAACAGCAACAATCCCGACGTATCCCGATCCAGCCGACCCACCGTCGACAACGCCGGCGAGCGCACGCTGAAGCGCGGCGGCAGCAGGTCGTACACCACCCGGCCCGGGTCCTTGCGCGAGCAGGTGACACCCAGCGGCTTGTTCATCATCAGCACCAGGCCCGCCGGCGGATCCAGCGGCTCGTCGTCGACGCGGATGGTTTCGAAAGGCACGTCGTCGTCGGCGTACAGCACCTCGCCGTTGGCGTCGGTAATGCGCCCGGCGCGGAACAACCGGGTCACGTCCTTGCGGCTGCCGTACCCGAGGTTGGCAATCAGCTTGACCAGTTTCACGTGCGTACTCCCGTCGCCTCGATCACCTTGAATCCCTCCTGCCTCACCAATGTGCGCACCTCGCGAAAGCGCCGGTCCAGGTGGGTTTCATAGGGCAGATGCCGATTCGCCACCAGCAGCAGGCAACCATCCGGCAACAAGGCGTCGGCTGCACTGGTGATGAAGGCGCGGCCCAGCTCAGGAAGATCGGCGCGCCCCTGGTGGAACGGCGGGTTGCTGACGATGGCGTCGTAGCGCCGCGGCAAGCCGCGGGTCACGTCATGCCAATGCACGCCTACCGCCAGCTCGCGGCCACCCTCGCGTTGCGCCCGCGCCAGGTTGATCCGTGCCGGTTCCAGCGCCCGCGCCTCCGCCTCGTACAGGTCCAGCGCGCTGACCCGCGGGCAACGTGCAATGACCTGGCAGGCGAGATAGCCGTAACCGGCGCCCAGGTCCGCCACCCGGCCATGCAGGTCTGATGGCAGGTGCTCCGCCAGCAATGCCGAGGCGCGATCGATCCGGTCCCAGGCGAACAGGCCCGGCCGGCTGACGTAGCCATCGACGATCTCACGCGGCGCATCCAGCGCCAGCCATTCGGCCAGCAGCTCCTGATCGACCTCGCCCGGGCTGGCCCAGAACACCCGACACTTGTGCTTGGACAGGTGCTGCACGCTGCCCGTCAGCTTCGCCAGGTCGGCTTGGCCCGACTTTGCCCCCTCTGCGTTCGGCATGCTTGCCAGCACCGTGCCGCCTGCCTCCACCAGGTTCAGCGCACGGGCAAACAAGGCACGCGCCTCGTCACGCTGGCGCGGCGGCAACACCAGCACCAAGGCGAAGCGCTCGCCCGCGGCAGGCTCGCCCACGCGCAAGCCGTTGCGCGCCAGTTTGTCGGCAAATGGCAGGAAACTCTGCTGGCACAGCCAACCCGGCTGTGCCATTTCACGCAGGCGCGTGCCGGCCCGCGCCCGCAGAAACAGCACGCGACCATCCGCCGGCAACGCCAGCTCGCCGGTCTCGAAGGGCACAAACAGTGCAGCCAGCGCCGAATCCGGCGCCGCCGCGAAAATCCCGGCAGCGGTCACATCAAATCTTCGCCAGCGAAACAAGAGCGATATTGTAGTGGCGTGGAGCACCACGCAGGCTGCAACGGCGCTTCGTGCCGGCAGAAATCGCACTGCACCCGAGTTTCCCGGTGCCACATTTCAACGCCGGGCGCTCGCCACGACTTGATTCACGAACCGACGGCAGACCGCCCCATTCGCATGATCCAGCGGTAGAGCACCGCCACGGTCACGACAAACATCACCCCGCCGATCCAGATCGCCGGGATCTGGAAGCCCTCGCCCACCAGCGCGATCGGCGCATCCTTGCCGCTGAATGCCACCAGACCGGCGAAGACGACCGCCAGCAGGCTTTCGCCGACGATCAGCCCGGACGCCAGCAGTACGCCCAGTTGCCGGGTGGCATCGGCCTGTTCGGCCGGGCGGCGTGCTGCCCGACGGTCGAACCAGGCACCGACCAGGGCGCCGACGACCACCATCAGCGTAGTCGAGGTCGGCAGGTAGATGCCGAGGCCGACGGCCAGCGGCGGCAGGCGCGGGCCCTTTCTGGTCAGGCCGAGCATCTCGTCGAGAATGATGATGGCCACGCCGATGCCGGCACCCAGACCGATCATGTCCCACGGCACGTCGCCGGTGATCACGCCCTGGGCCAGTGCCGAAATCAGGCCCGCCTGCGGCGCCGGCAAGGCCCGCGACGGATCGGCGCCGGGCGCGCCGAGGAAGCCATAGGTGTGTTGCAGCAAGTCCATCACTGGCGGAATCACCACCGCACCGACCAGCACGCCGATCACCAGCGCCCACTGCTGCAGCGACGGCGTGGCGTCGACCAGTTGGCCGGTCTTCAGGTCCTGCAGGTTGTTGTTGGCGATCGACGCCACCGCGAACACGATCGAGGTGATGAACAGGGCAAAGCCCACCAGGGCCTTGTCCGCGCCCGGTGGCAGGAACGGCTTGACCCCGACCACCAGCAGCAAGGCCACGATGACGACCACCAGGATGCCGATGCCCGACAACGGGCTGTTGGACGAACCGATCAGGCCGGCCATGTAGCCGGTCACCGCCGATACCACGAAGCTCAGCAGCACCACGAACGCCACGCCACCGATCACCAGCGTCCAGATCGCGTCGTCGAGGCCGTTGTTGACGCTGAAATGCCACAACAGGTAACCGATCGGAATCAGACACAGCAGCGAGATCAGGCCCACCAGGCCGATCGGCATGTCGTGTTCGGTACGCGGCAGCTCATCCAGCGTGCCGGAGTTGCGCGCCCGCGACGCTCTCATCGCGCCGGCCAGGCCGTTGACCAGCGGCTTCATCAGCTTGGCCAACGTCCAGATGGCGGCCACACCGATGGCGCCGGCACCGATGAAGCGCACATAGTTGCTCCAGCCATCCTGCGCCACCGTGGCCGCGTCGCCGGCAACCCAGTGCAGATGGGTGAAATACGGAACTGCCCAGGCCCAGCCGATGGCAGCACCGACCAGCATGGCGATGCCCACCCACAGGCCGACCAGGTGTCCGATCGCGAACAGCGCAAAGGAAAGCCCGAAGTCGAAGCCCGTCGTGCCTGCCCTGTCGTTGCCGACCCGGAAGTAATGGGTGACACTGCCGGCAAAGATGCGGGTTTGCACGATCACGTAGAAGATCGCCGACACGATCGAGCCCCACAGCACCGCCTTGAGCCCCGCGCCGCCGGTCTCGACGGCGGTCGCGCCATCGGCGGCAGGTGCCTCGCCGGAGCCGACCTTCAGCACCTCGGCGCAGGCCACGCCCTCGGGATAAGGCAGGTCGGAGTCGGTCACCAGCGCACGCCGCAGCGGGATCGTGTACATCACGCCGAGGATGCCGCCGGTGGCGCAGATCGCAGCCGAGGTCCAGAACGGAAAGCCGGTCCAGAAGCCCACGATCACCAGACCGGGCAGCACGAAGATGATCGCCGACAGCGTGCCGGCGGCCGAGGCCACCGTCTGCACGATGTTGTTTTCCTGGATGGTGGCGTCGCGCATCGCCTTCAGGATCGCCATCGAGATCACCGCCGCCGGGATCGAGGTGGAGAACGTCAGGCCTGCCTTCAATCCGAAATACACGTTCGCCGCGGTGAACACGATGGTGATCGCGATGCCGATGATCACACCACGAACGGTCAGTTCACGGCGCGGCGCGCCGGACAAAGCTGGCTGGTTCACTGAACGGTCTCCCCCGATGAAAACTGCTGCGCACGATAACGCGGAATGGCGGGCCATGGATATTCCGTCCCGGCCAGGCGCCTGGCCCGCGACAGTCTCACCCGGGTGAGTGCGCCCGTTCCAACGCGGCAACATGCCGGTTCAGGCGCGGCCCCAGGTAGCAGTGGGAGCCACATGGCAACAGGCCGACCCTGGCGAACTCGCGCAGGTACCAAGTGGGTGCCCGTGACACGAAGCCGTGCCGGTCACCGGTCACGTCGTCGCGACTGGTGAATACTTCCAGAAAGGCCAGTCCCTCGAGCATCTCGCCGATGCCCTGCAGGCCCACACGGATCTCGGCCGGCTTCAGGTAGTGCAGCACGTCGGTACACACGATCACGTCGAAGCGGGTGTCGAAGCGCAATTGTTCCAGCTGACCGAAGCGCGCCAGGCCCACGTTGCGGCTTCGCCCGTAGCGGGCCACCACATATTCGCTGGCGTCCAGGCCGCGGTACGCGACCCCGGGGCGAAGCCTGTGCAGCACGGCGCGCCACGTCGCCTCGCCGCAGCCGACGTCGAGCACGTTGCGGATCGGCCGGCCGAGGTAATACTCGGCTTGCGCCACCACCATCGCCACCTTGCGCCGCAGCTCGGCCGGCGAACCCACCGCATGGCGCGGGTCGCGGTACCACTTGTCGAAATAATCGCGGTCGTAGGTCTTGGGCATGGGCAATCGTGCAGAACTCGGCGGGATGCCATGGTAGCGTGCCGACGGCGACCGCCGCGCCGGCAATACCACGTTCCACCCGCGCCGCGCTGGCCATGATCCACGCGCCGGTCACGGCTGGAGAAGCCTGCGCCATGACCATGATCGGCCTCCGCCCGATCGGCAGCCGCGCCGCCGCCGATACCGGCATCGTCGGCCTGCACGGCGCCGACGGAATCGAACACGCCGAGGATCCCGTACAACCGATCGGCGCATGCCGGCTCTGCTAACTTGTGAGTCCTGCCATCAAGTCAGCCTAGGGGACCCACATGCTTCCACGCCACCGCTTTGCCGCCACCTTGCTTGTCGGCCTGCTTGCAGGTTCCGCGTGGGCGTCCGCACAGACCCAGGCACCCACACCGACCCGCGCGCAGGTACTGGCCAGGTCCAGTCCCG
>JACDJB010000092.1_pt1 | contig 128327 bp, 135 predicted proteins | sample 7454121 | NCBI WGS metagenome assembly JACDJB01 (sample SAMN14253290, study PRJNA609438) | sludge metagenome | isolation source: sludge after 25d culture with pyrite | collected 2018-12-20
CACCTGTCCCCATACCGAACACAGAAGTTAAGCCTCCTAACGCCGATGGTACTTGGCTGGTAACGGCCCGGGAGAGTAGGAAGGCGCCAGGCTATATTTAGCGAGGGTTTATTGCAAATGCAATAGGCCCTCTTTTCATTTTTGCCAAAATAGGTTGACAAATCATTGCAAATAAGCACAAAATAGATTAAGATTATTGATATTGAAACAATTTGGTAAATATTTCGCTAATTGTCAAATAACAGAGGTGATAATATTGTATATAGCGAGGCAGCCAATTTTTAATAGGGCTATGAAAGTGTACGGATACGAACTTTTATTCAGAGCAGATGAGCATGACATCGATTACAGTGGCTCCGATCCAAATTCTTCAACAGCCGCGGTTTTAGGGGGACTGTTCGAGCTAGGCCTAGAGAGCCTTGTAGGGGATAAAAAAGCATTCGTAAATTTCAACTATGACTTTTTAATGTCGGATTATATTGAAATAGGCGACCCTGAGAAGATCGTTTTAGAGATACTCGAAGATACATTTTTGGATGAAGGGCTCGGCGAAAGGCTTGAGCGTCTTCGTGAAATAGGATACGATATTGCAGTCGACGACTATGACGGGAAGAGAGAATTAAGCTTTTTAGAAGATAGCGCAAACATAATTAAGCTGGATATAAGAAAAACTTCTCTGGATGCTGCTGCTTCTGTAATAAAAAAATTGCTAACTGATGGCAAAATAATAGTTGCAGAGAAAATAGAGTCTCTCGTTGAATACGAAAAAGCTAGAAAAATGGGAATTCAGTACTTCCAGGGTTATTTCTTTGCAAAGCCAAATATAGTAGGTGGGGTTAAGGGGAAGAAATTATCCAACGTCGTATACAGCCGTCTGATGGATGAACTTCACAGAGAGGAACCTTCATTTGATAAGCTAAGTGAGATTATTGCAATGGATGCCAGTTTGGCTTACAGACTTTTCAGTGCAGCGAGCAGAAAGAAAACGAAGGACAGCGAAATTACTTCTATTAAGAAAGCTTTACTCAATATCGGGTTAAAAGATCTGAAGAGATGGGTCTATATACTTATGCTCCAGGAAATAAGCAGAAACAAGCCTCTTGAACTAATGAGGATGTCACTTGTCAGATCCAAGTTTGGCGAGTTGATTGCTGAAAACAGTCTTTTCTACGACAGAAGGCACGAAGTCAACCTTATGGGGCTCTTTAGCGTAATTGACGCCATGATGGATGTTCCTATGGAAGAAGCTTTGGATAATCTAAATCTAAGCAGCGATATTAAGGAAGCCCTCATTGAGCACAAAGGCGAGTTGATGGATATTGGCGAAATAGTTTTCAGTTACGAGAATGGTGACTGGGTTGAAATAATCCCTCTCTTAGAGGATCTAAACATAGAAATGGCCAAAGTATTTGGCTGGTATATGGAGTCCTGCTCCTGGGCAGACAAAACTCTTGAATTAATTTAATAAACATATAATAAAAAAGTCTGGTTCGTACGAACCAGACTTTTTTTATAGAAGTTAGATTTTGAATTTCATTACTATTTCGTTAAGGTTTGCAGCTAGTTCAGCTTGTGACTGAGCAACTCTTGCAACCTGCTCAATTGCCTTAGTGGTTTCTGACAGATTGTCGGCGATTTCCTGTGAACTGCTTGTGGATTCTTCTATTGAAGCAGCAACTGATTCAATAGCTTGGTTTACTTGCCCGATGGAAGCTGAAATCTCTTCAGTGGTAGCTGAGATGTCATTGATGAGATCTTCTATTGTACTTGCGTCTTTTGAATACTGTACGCCAGTATTTACTAGTACGTCGTAGTCGGGTGTAACCTTTGTATCGATAAATTTCAGAAGGTTCATAGCTGAAGATGAAAGATCTCCTGTTGAGCTTTGAACTTTGGCAATCATTGCCTGAATCTCAACGACTGCGTCTCCAGACTGATCTGCAAGCTTTTTAACTTCATCTGCTACTACCGCAAATCCTCTTCCTTGCTCACCTGCACGGGCTGCTTCTATACTTGCGTTAAGTGAAAGCAAGTTGGTCTGGTTTGCTATGTTAGAAATTGTATTTGCCATTACTTCTATCTCTTTAACTACTTCGATGTCTTTAATTGCTGACATTATCTCGGTTTGATTCTGAATGTAAATTTCGTGTGCCAGGTCTTTAGCTTCCTGTGCATCTTTTTCCATCTTAGTGGCTCTTCCCATTATCTCCTCAACTATCCTGTTGCCGTCGCTAGTCTTCTGAGCGAGAAGTACAGTTCCTTTTTCAATTTCTGTTCCTGATCCAAGGACTTGCTCGGTTGCAGCTGAGGTTTCTTCCATTCCTGCTGCAATTTGCTGGGTAGCTTCGTTCGCACTTTCTCCTTGTGAAGAAACTTCTTCTGCGGAAGCTGAAAGTTCCTCACTGGATGATGCCATATTCTCTGCTGATTCAATCACTTCTCTAAGTAGAATCTTCATGTGGTCTGATATGTCTTTAAATGCTCTGCCAAGCTCGCCGCCTTCATCTTTTCTTTGAAGGAATTCATCTGGTACTTCTGTTGAAAAGTCACCTTTAGCAAACAGTTTAGCATGTTCAACTGCTGCATTAATTGGTTTGCTTACTATGTTCCCAATTATTATACTGAAAAGGATTGCAAGTATCAAACCTATTGCAGTAATACCTATAGTTATCTTAAATGCCGTATCGTATACCTTGTTTGAAGCAACTTGTGCTTCATCTGCAAATAGTATTGCCTGCTCAACCATCTTATCCAGTATTTCTTCTATAGCGTCTCTGTCAGTAGCTGCAAGTTCGTTTAGGCTGACAGCTTTGGCAAAGTTATTTTGTCTCGCTGCTTCAATTGCCTGGTTTCGGTTTTCTCTGTATGTAGCTGTCTTAGCTTCGTATTGCTTAAGTAGTTCAATTTCTGCATCCATCAGTTCATACTTCTTGTATTCGCCAATAAGCCTGTTGTTTTCGGCTGTATAATGTTCAATTACTGCAACAGACTGGTCAATAACAGATGTATCTCTTTCAGCCTGGTACTTCCAAACAATCCTCAATACTTCAGCTGCTGTATCCTTAAAGTTGCCATGCATCTCATTTAGAAGCACAATAGGGCCAATGCCATTATCGTGCATTTCAGTTACGTTTGCATTTACATTGTTGAGATTCATAACTCCTACAAACCCAATAATTCCGATAATTAGGGCCATTATTAGAAATGTTGATAACAATTTATTTCTTGTCTTCATGTCGATAAACCACTTCATCTTTTTCCCTCCATTGTTAGTTGTCTTTTTAGTTTGCAATCTACAAATTTTGAATATGTATTTATTTTTAACGACGTGTAAATAGGATAAATTACTCAACTACTACCTTAATCGGTATTTTTGTTTAGCATTTAATAGTAGAAGGTTAAGATTTTGACATAAATTTTCAACTTGATTAAATTTGTATTTTCTATGAATAATTTCTTAATTTATTTGGGCTTTGTCCGATATCCATAATGATAATCAAAACTCAACTAAAATTTCGTGTAAATAGGATAATTAACAGGCTGAAAAAGCCACGCAACTATTATGTAAACAGGAGGAAACTATGGAACAGTTTTTAATTTTCATCGCCGGAGGGCAGAAATTCGCTCTCGGGATAAAAAGCATAAGTAAAATAATTGAATATCTTGAGCCTCAAAAGATTCCTGAGGTATCAGATTTTGTTCAGGGTGTTATCCCCTACAATGACAGTGTACTTCCTGTCATAAGTCTTTCCAACAGACTATATGGAGTAAAAGAAAATGCTACAAAAGACAACAGAGTAATAATTGCAATTTGGAAAGAAAAAGAAATTGGCTTTATAGTAGAAGACATAGACGGGATAAGAGCAATACAGGATGAAGAGATAGAGCTTTCTAACAAGGATTTCAAGATATCCAAGGATTACATCATGGGATACATCAAAAGAGGAAAAGATATTGTCGTTATTTTAGACATAAATAAGATTTTCACCCTTGAGCACGAACTTGAACTCCTGGAATTAAATGAAATGCTCGAAGACGAAGAAATTGTTGAAGAAAAATAGGTGATAAGTGTATGGAAGTTATAAGAGTCGGGATCTCAGAATTCTCAGTAGCGAAGGCACCGTCAAAACTAATCACTATGGGACTTGGCTCTTGCGTAGGAATAGCCATATATGAACCGAGATTGAAGATAGGCGGATTAAGTCATATCCTTTTGCCTGACAGCCAGTATTTTGCAAATAAAGACAAACCAGAAAAGTTTGCAGATCTGGCATTGCCCATGATGGTTAGTGAGATAAAAAAGACTACTGGAGTATATAAGCTCTATGCAAAGATTGCAGGCGGAGCTAGCATGTTCCCAGGAAACAGCGACCCTTCAGTTGAAGGGATAGGACAAAAAAACATTAGAGCTGTCGAAAACATCCTAAACAGTCTGGGCATAACAATTGTAAGCTCTCATATAGGAGGGAATATGGGAAGGACTATGACAGTAGATCTTGAAAACTTTGAGGTCACTGTATCCTTAGGCAGCAAGCAGGTATTATATTTGTAGCAAGGAGGTAGAAATGACAATTAAAGTACTGATAGTTGACGATTCTGCCTTTATGCGAAAAGTGATCTCAGATATGATGAAGGAGCTGAGCGGCATAGAGGTGGTGGGTACAGCGAGGAATGGATACGAAGCGCTGGATTTCATTGCAAAAAACTCTGTCGATATTGTCACATTGGACGTGGAAATGCCTGGCATGAATGGCATAGAGACTCTTAAGGAGATTAAAGCCAGGTATACAATACCAGTGATAATGTTAAGTTCAAATAAAAACCCTGAGGTTACCATAGAGGCGCTTGAACTCGGCGCTATAGATTTTATTGAAAAACCGGTAAATATCGGAATTAACATATCCGAAATCAAGGACGACATCGAGAGGAAGATAAGAAGCATCCTAACAATCAAGCCAGGTACTGACAGACAGGTCGTTCATAGAGCAATAAAGAAACCACAATCAAAGCGCAAATTCGACGCTCTTGTAGTGGGGGCATCCACTGGTGGACCTAAGGCTCTGGTATACCTCGTAAGCAGATTGCCAGCAGATACTAAGCTTCCAATATTTATAGTTCAGCACATGCCCAAGGGTTTCACGGCATCTTTAGCTGAAAGGATGGACAGAGAATCTGCATTAGACGTGGTAGAAGCAAAAAATGGAATGCTGATAAAAGAGGGTACAGTCTACTTGGCGCCAGGGGATTTTCACATGGTAGTAAGAGGAGAATCGGTTTTTCTTGAAACCTACGATAAAATTCACGGTGTGAGACCTGCCGTTGACTATTTGTTTGAAACAGCCTCACAGAAATACGGTGACAAACTACTGGCAGCGCTGCTCACAGGAATGGGAAGAGACGGAACAGAAGGTATGATTAAGATTAGAAGAAGCGGAGGTTATAACCTCGCTCAAGATAAAGAGACATCGACTATATTCGGGATGCCGGGTAACGCAATAGCAAACGGCGTGGTCGATGAAGTTCTCAGTTTGGAAGACATGTCAGAAACTATTAACAGATTGGTAAGGTGATGAAATGGAGCTGGATTACAAATACTTTTACGACTGGGTATCCAGAAGCTATGGTTTGACACTTGAAGCTTATAAAGATGCGCAGATGCAGAGAAGACTGGCTTCAGTCATGAGAAAATCGGGAGCAGCTGACTTTCGAGAGTATTCAGAGCTGATTAGAAAGCATGATGGCATTAGAAATGACTTCTTCGACCAGGTTACAATAAATGTAACGGAATTCTTTAGAAATAAAGATAAGTTTGATGAATTTGAAGAGGCATTGCTAGAGAGGATAGTGCCAGGCTTTGGAAATATCAGAATCTGGTCTGCTGCCTGTTCAAATGGAGCAGAGCCTTATACGGTCGGTATGATATTGGATAGAAAAGGATTTGGAAGGCGAGCAGAGATCATTGCAACAGATATAGATAAGAACATTCTTGCAAAAGCAAAAGAGGGAGTTTATAAAGATAGAGACTTAAAAAATGTCGAACCAGAATTTCTTAACAAGTACTTTGAGACTGATGGCGAGGATTTCATGGTTAGAGAAAACATAAAAAAGATGGTGAAATTCAAGCGACATGATCTCATAAACGACCAGTATGAAAAGAATTTGGATGCAATTATATGCAGAAATGTAACAATTTACTTTAAAAATGAAGTAAGAAATGAAATTTACCATAAATTTAGAGATTCGCTTGTATCAGGCGGGATATTCTTCATAGGTGCGACAGAAGGCATATACAATCCTGCGGAGTTTGGCTTCAGGAAGATAACGACTTCCATATATGAGAAAATTTAGTTAGGAGGAGCACTATGGATGACAACAGCATTTATAAAGATGTTTTCCTGGAAGAGTCCAGTGAGTACTTACAAATGATGAATGAGGGAATTCTGATGCTTGAAAGGAATCCCTTTGACGACGACGCTCTGGGTAATGTATTTAGGGCAGCTCATACACTGAAGGGCATGGCTGCAACCATGGGATACGAAACCATGTCAACACTGACCCATAAATTGGAAAATGTTCTGGAAATGTTTAGAAATGGAAAGAACACCATTACCACTCAGGTCGTCACGCTGGTTTTTAACAGTTTGGACTACCTGTCCGAAATAGTAGACAAAATAAGAGAAGACGACGATTCACATATAGATATTACAAGTATTGTTTCAGAGCTCGACAGAGTTGCTGAGACGGGAGCGGAGATAAGCGTAAGAGAGAAAGCTGCTGAAGCGGAAGACGATACCAATATGAAGGTAATAATTGAAGCTTCTGAAAAAGGTTTTGATACCTATGAAATAGATATTGCACTAGATGAGGGCACTGTTATGAAAGGAGCAAGAGCTTTCCTAATCATAAACAGGCTCGAGCAGAATGGGGACATCATACAGACAGTTCCATCTCCAGAGGAGTTAGAAAAGGGAGAATTCGGAGAGAATTTTCAAATTCTATTTTTAACAAAGCTCAGTGAGGATGAAGTTGCCATAGAAATAGAGCAGCTTTCTGAAATTAAATCTGTAGATTTAAGAAAAATAGAGCCAGTATTTGCAGAATCTATAGAGGAAGAAATAATTGAAGATCGCGCTTCTGAAGTAGATGCAAAAGAGGCAAAGGCAGCGCACCAAATGCACACTGGCAGTCTTGGAAATTCTATCAGAGTTGACATTACAAAATTAGATCATTTTATGAACTTGGTATCGGAGCTAGTAATCTACAGGAATCAGCTTGAAGACATCAGTTCAAATCTTGGAATTGCAGAAATAGACGAGCCACTTACTAATGTTGCGAGAATATCAACTGACCTTCAGGACTTGGTTCTACAGATAAGAATGCAGCCAGTTAGCGTTGTATTCAACAGATTCCCGAGGATGGTACGAGACCTGTCTGTGGAACTGGAAAAAGAAATAGACTTTATCGTGGAAGGTGAAGAAACAGAGCTAGATAGAACTGTAGTATCCGAGCTTGGCGAACCATTGATACATCTTCTTAGAAATGCAGTAGACCACGGAGTTGAAACTGCAGATGAAAGAGAAAAACTTGGCAAGCCAAGAAAAGGCGTGGTTAAGCTAGCAGCATATCAGGAAGGGAACAGGGTAATAATTACACTTACTGATGACGGAAAAGGAATCAATCCAGAGGTAGTCAGAGAAGCGGCTGTAAAGAGAGGGCTCAACGTTGAAGGCTTAAGAGATGCTGAACTTCAGCAGCTAATATTCAACTCAGGATTTTCAACTGCAAAAGAACTTACTAACGTCTCAGGACGTGGAGTAGGAATGGACGTTGTAAAACAGAAGATAAGCAGTCTTGGTGGAACTATAGAGGTAGTAAGTGAAGTTGGAGAAGGCACAAATTTCATAATTAAGCTTCCACTTACTCTGTCAATAATCCAGTCTTTGATGGTAAGAATATCCGAAGAAGTATTTGCAGTACCTCTTGGCCTGGTTGAAAAAGTAGTTAAGATTGAAGACGGAGAGATAAAGAATTCGCTCGATAAAGAAGTATACATTTACAGAGGACATGCTATACAGGTCATAAGAGTAGATGAAAAACTGGGAATCGAGCCTAGCGAGGCAGAAAAACACCTTATACTCGTACACCTCGGAGACAAGTACTACGGCCTTCTGGTAGATGAACTTCTCGGTCAGCAGGAAATTGTCATCAAGAAACTGAGTGGAGTCCTTGGTAAGATGAAAGAATACCTCGGTGCGACAATACTTGGCAACGGTGACATAACACTGATACTTGATGTTGGGAACCTTTGCGGTTAAAATATATACTATAGCAAAATGGAGGTAGTGAGATGGGAAAGCGAGTAATGGTAGTAGACGATGCAGTTTTCATGCGAATGAAACTAAAAGATATATTGGAAAAAGGCGGATTTGAAGTGGTTGCAGAAGCGCAAAACGGGCTGGATGCAATTGAAAAATACAAGGCTGAAAAACCTGACCTTATAACTATGGATATAACTATGCCTGAAATGGATGGAATAGAAGCATTAAGGCAAATAAAAGCCATTAACCCAGGAGTAAAAGTAGTTATGTGCAGTGCCATGGGTCAGCAGTCTATGGTAATGGATGCCATTCAGGCAGGAGCCTCAGACTTTATAGTAAAGCCTTTTCAGACCGACAGGGTTCTTCAGTCAATGTCAAAGATCAGCGGTTAATGGGGGGTAAACGATGCAGATAATAGTGTTTAAATTAAACCAGAAGCATTTTGCAATAACCACCGATAAAATAGAAGAAATAACAAAACTCCTTCCAGCCATAAACGTGCCCAATTCTCCATATGGAGTAGAAGGCCTGGCAAATTTAAGGGGAAATGTAGTCGCACAAATTAGTCTGAGTAAACTTTTGAATGTTGAAGAGGATTTGTGTTACAATAATGTCATGATTATTAAAAGCGGAGACTACAAAGTAGGACTTTTAATCAACGAAGTGTTCAAGGTTATGGATATAAACGAAAATGAAATTCAAAATCTTGAGACTGGTAATAATGCCGGAATAAAGGGTATAATACAAGTTGATGGAGCGATTGTCAACATTCTTGACGTAGATACTCTGCTTATTGAAAATGAGGGATTAATTTGAAGGAAGTATTGTCACAGCAGGAGATAGACTCGCTATTAAAGGCGATTGACAGTGGTCAGATACCAGAGGAAGAAGACGTCGAACGGGAGGACCGAAATAAGGTCAAACCATATGATTTCAGACGTCCGTTCAAGCTGTCCAGAGAGTACATTGATACTTTGTTCATGGTCTTTGAGAACTTCGCAAAGCTTGCGGGGATGTCAATCTCAAACCAACTTCTCACTAATGTGGAAATGAAAATTATTGCCATTGAACAGATTAGCTTTGAAGAGTTCCTTAGGTCTGTACCCATATCTACCGTAGTTGGACAATTTAAATCTGAGCCTCTGCTAAGCAGCCAGATTTTGGCTCTGAGCCCCACACTTTCTATGCAGATCATAGAAATGATGTGTGGTGGAGCCAGCTCGAATATTTACGACGAGGTCAGTAAAAATGACTTTACCGACCTTGAACTGACTGTATTGGAAGAAGTAATTGCAGGGCTGTTAAAATCATTCGCTACCGCATGGAGCGAAATCTCTGTAATTGAAACTGAATTGGAAGAGGTAGATTCAAACCCACAGACGATACAGGTTATTTCACCTAATGAACCTGTAGTGCTGATGACCTTTTCAGTTGAAATAGCTGACAATAAGAATTTTTTTAATATATGTATTCCGTATCTTTCATTCGATAACATAATGGACAAGCTGAGCCTGAGAAACAGGTTTAAATATAACCAAAGTGGAGCTCTGGAGTACAGGGCTATATTAGAAAGACACATGATGAACGTGTCCGTTGACGTCGAAGTATCACTGGGAAAATCCGTCATAACTGTAGAAGATATACTTCAGCTCGAGTCGGGAGACATAATCCAGCTCGACATGAACATAAATGATCCACTTAGAATGTATGTGGAAAACATCGAATACTACTTGGTAAAACCAGGACAGGTTGACGGAAATCTCGCTGTAGAAGTACTGGAATATATTGAGGAAGAGGGTGCTGCACAATGAGTGATAACATGATATCGCAAGAAGAAATCGACGCTCTGTTGAGCAAGGGGAATTTAAATGAAGTCAGCGACATGACTGAAATTGAAAAAGACATTATGGGAGAAGTTGGCAACATCTCCATGTCGACGGCAGCAACTACACTGTCAACTATTTTAAGTAAAAAGGTCAGCATTACTACCCCCAAAGTATCCTGGCAGCCTTTTGGACAAGTTGTTGAAGAGTTCCAGTCTCCAAAAGTAGTCGCCACTGTAGATTTTAAGCATGGATTAACAGGAAACAATATATTTATGGTAGATGTAAATGACGCAGCCATAATTGCCGACCTAATGATGGGCGGTGACGGACTGGTGGAAAGCTCTGAAATGGGAGAGCTTCAGCAAAGTGCAGTCGCAGAAGCCATGAATCAGATGATTGGGTCAGCTTCAACGGCAATGGCTACTATGATTGGTAAGGAAATTGACATAAACCCTCCATTGGTCAATCTATGGGAGTTAGATGGGGAATACGAAATTGACGGTATGGATTATAATGCCAACGTCTGTAAAATTGAGTTTGACCTGTCAGTTGAAGGATTGATTGAAAGTAAGATAATGCAGATGTTTGAACGGGAAACTGTGGACGATATAGTATCCACCATGAACGAGGATTTCGAAGAAGAAATTCAACCTGTTATCACACCAGAACCAGTAGTTGAGCCGCAATCTAAAGAAGAGAAAAAGCCTGTGCCAGAAGAATCTGTAACGGTTCAAAAACCAATATTCAACGAACTGGCACCTTCAGATGACTCCGGCAACTCACCGAGAAATCTCGACCTCATAATGGACGTACCTCTGGAGTTCAGCGTGGTGCTTGGAAAATCTAAGAAGACCATAAAGGATATCTTATCATTTGGAAATGGTTCAGTCGTCGAACTGAACAAACAGGCTGATGAGCCACTGGAAATTTACGTAAATGGGAAACTGATTGCACAGGGAGAAGTAGTTGTCATCAACGAAAACTTTGGAATCAGAATTACTAATATCCTCAGCAAGGAACAAAGAGTGCGAGGTCTTAAATAGTATAATGAAAAATGGCCTTGGATTTTTCTAAGGCCTCAGTATTTTTTAAACAAAGTATTAAATATTTTAGATTAGAGCCGATATTAATTTAAATAGTCAAAGGAGGGAGAGCTATGAGAATCAGTAAAGTCACCCACAACCCAATGGCAAACAATGCTGGCAGGGAAAATGAAAGGATGGCTAATCCTAAAGAAGTACAGGCAACTAAGGGCGTAAACGTTGAAATATCCAGCTCAGCTAAAGAACTTGTAAACAGGATAAACCAGGTTGAAGACAAGGGATATACGGAAAAAGTAGAAAAAATTAGAAAGGCTATTTTAGATGGCACTTACAGAGTAGAGCCTGAAATGATTGCTCAGAAAATAATTGATGCTATTGAAAGTGAGAAAGGCAGTGCAGAATAATGCAAAAAGCTCCAGAATTAAAAAAGACTCTTAAAGAATTGTTGAAAATTTTAAAGATGGAAAAAGAAGCTCTCATTAAGAATGAAAATGTTGAAATAGCAAAAATAGTCGAGAGAAAATTAGAACTGACAGAAATGTTAGAAAAGGCAATAAGCGGTGATCAAAAAACAGATGACGAAATACGAAGACTAGGTTCAGAAATTAAAGAGCTTCAAGAGACAAATACTCTTTTAACAAAACAGGCTCTAAGCTTTCAAGAGAACTTAATTGCAAGTATAGCAGCTAATATAAGCAATATTGCACAGACGTATTCTCAAAAAGGAGGATACACAGATAAAAACCAGCAGTCTGGCCTGATTGATCAGGAGATATAGGAGGATTAGTATGTCAGGAATATTCAATACTCTAAATACAGCAAACAAAGGGATGAATGCGCAGCAGACAGCTCTTCATACAACTGCACATAATATATCAAATGCGAATACAGAGGGGTATTCCAGGCAGAGAGTAGAGCTAAAGGCAGACCTGGCATATACTTATGGAGGCTTGGGACAGCTTGGCACAGGCGTAAAAATGGATGCCGTAATCAGGTTGGTAGACGAATTTACAAACAAGCAGATTCGTCAGGAAAACAGCAGCCTGAGCCAGTATGCAACAAAGTCAGAGGTTCTCGAGCAAATGGAAACCATATTTAACGAGCCCTCAGATACGAGCCTGAACTTTAACATCACTGAAATGTTTATGGCTTGGCAGGAGCTTGCAAAGAATCCTGAGAACCTAAGTTCAAAGACAATCGTAATCGAGAAATCAAACACTTTTGCTGACACACTTAACCACATGAGTGATCAGATAAGTGCTCTTATAGATGATTCAAAATTTCAAATAAACAAGCAGGTTATGGACTTCAACTCAATCGTAGACAACCTGGAAACATTAAATCTGCAGATATTCAACATATCAGTAAAAGGCTATGTTCCCAATGACCTATTGGACCAGAGGGACATGCTGTTAAAAGATTTATCGGAAATAACGGACTTTAAAGTTGAGACAGATAAGTATGGCAGAGTTCAGCTCAACGTTGGAGGCGAATCGGTGCTGGAGTATACTGGCAACAAAGTTGTGTTCGGGTCTAGTTATGATGAGAATTTTGACCAAACAAACGACAATCTGCTACTAGACAAATTATCAAGCAAAGGCGCTGTAAAGGGGTACGTAGATGCAATTGAAGTCCTAGAGGAGCAAAATACAGACCTAGCCACTTTTGCAGAGGCTATAGCTACTGAGTTTAATGCAGCACATAATTATCCAATTATTGATGAAAACGATGCAAACTATAGAAAAATTTTTATAATTGATGATACTACAGAACGAATAACCGTCAATAAAGAACTTATAGAGGACAACAACAAACTCCGTGCAGGTCAAGAGGATAGTTCTCCAGAAGGCGACGGCTCAAGAGCTTCAATAATTGCAAGTCTTAGAGATAAGTCAATGCTGTTTGGTACAGAAACAACTACTCTAGGCAACAAGTACAACACGATGATAACTAAGGTAGGAATTTCAAAAGAACACGCAGACAACATGGTTGACAACCAAAAGTCTCTGGTAAATCAGCTTAGATTGAGAAGAGAATCCACTTCAGGCGTATCAATAGACGAAGAAGTTTCAAACCTAATTAAGTATCAGAAGGCATTCGATGCAAATGCAAAGGTACTGCAGGTGCTTACGGAAATGCTGGATGTCCTTATCAACAGGACGGGGGTATAGTAAATGCGAATAACTAATAGTGTATTATCTGAAAATTTTCTTGCAAATCTAAATAGAAACCTTGCGCAGATGTCTTTGTATCAGAATCAGCTTTCATCGGGAAAGGTGGTAACGAGGGCATCAGAGGACCCTATGCTGGTTTCAAAGATAATGGACCTTAGAAACAGCGTCGGGCTGAACATTCAGTACAACTCCAATATAAGTGATACTCTCGGTTGGGTAGAAACTCAAGACAGCGCACTTGACGGTGCGACTGCCATACTCCAAAGGATAAGAGAGCTACTAATTTACGGTGCAAACGGATCTTTAACTGGATCTGACCGAAATGCAATAAAGGACGAAGTAATCCAGAATGCAGAAGGTCTAAGAGATGTACTTAATACCAACTTCGATGGTAGATATGTATTTGGTGGTATGAAGACAAAAACTGCACCATTTGAATTTGTTGGTAATTTGTTGAAATTTGACGATGGTCAAACTGATAACATTAAAAGAGAAATAGGACAGGGCGTTGAAGTTACCCTTATAACTTCTAGTGAAGAGGTCGTAGGTAATAGCGCTGATGATATAGGAGCTTTGCTAAAAAATATAATAGATGCACTGGCTGGAAATGACCCTGATGAAGTAGGAAAACTTGCAGGTGACTACCTTGAAGAACTAGATAAAAAAATAGAAGATATGCTGAGCCTCAGGTCCAGAATCGGAGCAATAAACAACAGGCTATCAGCAGCCAAAGAGAGAAACGAAGCAGAAAACATAAATCTAAACAAGCTTTTATCAGAACGAGAAGATATAGATATTGCACAGAAATTCATGCAGTACAGCGTCATGTCGACGGTGTACCAGGCTTCACTTGCAGCAGGTTCTAAAATACTGCAACCAAGCCTGTTGGATTATCTGAGATGAAGAGGTGAGAAGGCCATGAGGATCAAGACCAAATATTTTGGAGAAGTCGAAATAACTGAAGATATGATAATTGAGTTTCCGCACGGCGTACTGGGCTTTTCAGGAAGCCACAGATTCACAATTATGGAGGTACCACAGGCTGAAAGCTTTAAGGTGCTTCAAGATGTAGACAATGAGTACGTATCGTTTATGATAGTGACTCCATGGCAGTTCTTCCCGATGTACGAAGCTGTAATCGACGATGAAGAGCTGAGTGCAGTGAAGGTAGACCCTGAAAATCCTGGTGAGTTGGAAATTTATCTAGTAGTAACACTTGGGAAATCATTGTCCGAAAGTACTGCAAACCTTGTAGCACCTATACTTATCAATCCCTCTGACAGATTAGGAAAACAGTTTGTTCTTAATCATGCAGAATACGGAACTAGACACGATTTAGTTGCGAAAAGGCCGGGTGATTAATGATGCTGGTACTGAATAGAAAAGTCGGTGAAAGCATTATGCTTGGAGACGACATAGAAATTAAAATATTGGAAATGGCAGACGGCAAACTTAAAATCGGCATCGAAGCGCCGAAAAAAATGAGTATTTTAAGAAAAGAAATATACGATCAGGTAGCTGAAGAGAATAGAAAGGCTGCCCAAACTGACAAAGACATAATTTCCTTATTCTTAAAATAAAGGCTGTTAAAAATTTATTGAAATAGCCGATAACAGCCATATAGGGAAAGTATTACCGAGAGAATGGAGAGTGAACCTTATGATAACAGCGACAAATCCATTAGCTGAGATAAAGAATGTTACGCCTGTAACTAGAGAAAAGGCGGCTGTGCCTGAAGAGAGCATAAGAGGTAACGAACCTTCTCAGACAATGGTAAATGAAGAAAGAAGTGTTAATTTTGACAAAAAAGAGCTAAGCAATGCTCTTGGAGAGATGAATAAAATTCTATTTGGCGAAACCAGCAAGTTTGAGTTCAAAGTACACGAAGGAACAGGCAGAATGCTGGTCAAGCTACTAGACAAGGAAACGAATGAAGTTATCAGAGAGATACCATCAGAAAAAATACTCGACCTGATTGCAAACATTTGGGAGATGGTAGGAATTCTGGTAGACGAGAGGGGTTGATATTATGGATTCAATAAGTTTCATAGGTACGTATTCAGGTATCGACAAAACTTCAATTGAGAAGCTAATGGAGGTTGAAAAGCTGCCACTGGTTGGTATGTCCCAGAAAAAGACAAGTATAACCAGTATGCAAAATGCCTGGAAAGACATTAATACCAGACTAAAATCTCTATTCGATAAAATTAAAGTTCTCCAGAACCCAGAGACTTACACGTCCAAAGCAGCTACCTCCACAGATGATTCCATCATAGGAGTTTCTGCGGGCAAAAATGCAGTCCCTGCACAGTTTACTATAAGCGTGGATCAGCTTGCCAAGTCTACAAGGATGATAGGAGCTCAATTAAATGTTGAGAACTCATCAGAAGATCTGGGACTAAGTGGAGCCTTCAAAATAGTCAATGCAGATGGAGTAGAGCACGAAGTTGAGATAGAAGAAGGAGACACTCTCACTTCTGTAATGGAAAAGATCAACGAGGGTACAAAAGAGACTGGCATCCGCGCAACTGTTATTGACAAAAGGCTCGTGCTTGAGGATGCAAAGACTGGAGAAAGAACTATACGTTTAGAAGCTGTTGAAGGTTTTGACCTTTCAAATCTTGGCCTTGTAGAAGGTGAAACTAAGAATGGCCAGAATGCTAGATTCGTAATCAATGGAATAAGTATAGAGAGAGATTCAAATACTGTTACAGATGCTGTGGATGGGCTGACTATAAACCTTAAGAAGACCCATGCAACAGGAGAATATGAGACTGTAAATATAAAATACAATACAGAAAAGTCTGAGACTGCAATAAAAGAATTCGTAGAGCAATATAATTCTGCATTATCTTTTATTGAAGAAAAAATGGCGGCTGGTACGCCAGGTGTTGCATCATCAAGGGGAGTTCTGGCAGGCGATTCAAGTCTGCAGAGATTGCATTCAACCCTAAGACAAATGGTAACCTCATCAATATCCAACGAGAATACGACATTTAAGGATATTTCAGCATTGGGAATAAAGACAACCGATAAATCCGGTAAACTGACATTCGATGCCGAAAAGCTAAGAGAAGCGATGACAGAAAACACTGACAACGTGGCAAGCTTTTTCGCATCAGAGATAAATGGCAAGGAAACCGGCTTTGTAAGCAGGATAAACAGCTATATAGATTCCTTTATCTCCACAACTAACGGAATTATTAAAGGAAAAAATGACAGCTTTGAAAGGACTCTTAAAGACCTTGACAAGCAAATAGAAACGTTTAACAAGAGAGTAGAGAAAAAAGAGCAGTATTACGTCAAAATGTTCTCTGCACTGGACGTCGCAATGATGCAGGCAGAAAGCCAGATGCAGTGGTTAGTAGGACAGATTGATGCAATGAATGCTTCGTCGATGTCCTTCAGACGTTAAGGGGTGCAAAAATGACTTACGCAAATGCTTACAGCGAATATAAAAACAACGAAATAATGTCAGCATCAAAGAACAAACTGGTTCTTATGCTATATGATGGAGCGATAAAGTTTCTAAAACTATCAGAGATAGCCATCAGAGAAAATAGGATTGAAAAGGCCAACCTAAACATAACTAAGGCTCAGGATATCATTTCAGAATTCATGGCAACTTTAAACTTTGATGAAGGCGGTGTCATAGCAGACAACCTTTACCAGCTTTATGAATATATGCATCATACGCTTGTAAGGGCTAACATCGAAAAGGATGTCTCGAAAGTAACTGAAGTGAGAGGTTACCTTGAGGAGCTGAGAGAAACATGGGCGCAACTTTAAATATAAAAGAGTTGACGAATAAAAAGGAGCAACTACTCGATCAACTGCATGATAACATTCGAAGTTGGGATGGAACGATAGAATCAGGGGTTTCTGTAATAGAAGGAAACCAGTATATAATAGGCGAAATTGAGTTAGTTAACAAAGAGTTGAGTAAAACCAACGCTGGAGCAGAGGATTTATCCATCTGCAATGAGAAGCTGATCAAGGTTGCAGAAGCTTTTCAAAACCTGACTACAAACTTAGAGGAGCTTAAAAAGACCTTACTGGAAGAGAAAAAGTCTCTCGGAAGGAAGGATGAAGTCGTAGAAAGCTATATTGAAAAAAGGAATGAAACTTTTTTTATAAATAGAAACGTGTAAATACCTTGATTTGTTAAGAATGACACCCGGGGCATATAAATTTATGCCCTTTTTGTGTTGCCATACTTATTCATTTATGGTATCATCACGGTATAGAATGAATATGTCACCCATAATGACATTGGAAATTGGTCTTAGATATTGTAATATTTTGGACTTGTTTTATTTTACATAATAATATTTAGTAAACATACTGAAAACTCACGTGTTGAGGGCAAAACTGTGGAAACGCAGTGACGCAAAGCTATAGGGCCTTATTGTTGGTAGCCAGCTGCAGATATGTTGGGTTTTTTTTATTTGTCCAAATCATGATTAAGGAGGGTTCTAAATGGCGGATTACAGCTATCCAATGATTAAGAATGCACTTGATGCATCGTCGATGAGGCAGAGGGCAATATCGAGCAATATAGCTAACATAAACACTCCAAACTACAAAGTTACAAAGGTTGAATTTGAAGAACACCTGAAGAAAGCAGTCAAAGGAACAGGCCTTAAAAAAACTCACGAGGCACATCTGGGGGCATCAAATCCTGGGGATGTGGTCGCAACTGCAGAGAAAAGAATGACCACCACCTTTGATGAAAATGGCAACAATGTTGACATAGATCTCGAAATGGCAGAAATGGCAGCTAACGAGATTTACTATTCAACTTTAATACAGATACTAAATGCAAAATATTCGAAATTAAATTCAGTAATTAATAAATAGGGGGGCTGGCAGTGACTGTATTCAAATCAATGCAGATAAGTGCGTCGGGGCTGTCGCTTGAAAGGCTAAAACTCGACACAATATCGACCAACATAGCAAATGTAAATACGACGAGGACTGAAAACGGAGAAGCTTATAGGCGTAAAGTAGTCCTCTTCAGAGAAAATTTATCTAATGAAATCGCCAGGCTGAAGCAGGGTGGAGGAGTTAGAAGCAGCGGAGTAATCGTTACAGGCGTTGCCGAGGACAACTCGGAATTCAAGGTAGAGTACAATCCTGAACACCCAGATGCAGACGAAAACGGCTATGTAATATTGCCTAATGTAAACATGGTAGATGAAATGATAGACCTGATTAAGACGCAGCGAACATACGATGCTAATGTTACAGCGCTCAACGCCAGCAAGAGCATGTTGAAGAAAGCTCTTGAAATTTCGAAAGGTTAGGTGAATCAACGTGAATGTAAACAGGGTCGGTATTGATGCATTAAAAAACATTGCTGGCACACAGAAAACAGCAAATAGCGATACATCTTTTGGCGACATAATAAACGGACAGCTTGAGAAACTAAACCAGTCTCAGATAAAGGCAGATCAAATGGCAGAAGCGTTCATAAAAGGTGAAATAGACGATCTTCACGCAGTTATGATAGCAACTGAAGAAGCCAGAATCTCACTGGACTTGGCTATCCAGGTCAGAAACAAGGCTATAGAAGCATTTAAAGAAATAAACAATATGCAGCTATAATCAATATAAAAATAAATTTTCTCAACGAAGGGGAAAGAAATGGCAGAATCAGTCAAGAACGCTCTGTCGGGTGCGAAAGAAGGTTGGAACAAGCTCGACTCTAAGAGGAAAAAAATCTTAATATTTGGAATAATCGCCATAGTAGTGGCTGGTACAGCATTCGGAATACTGAGCTCCAGAGTGAATTACTCTGTTTTGTTCACAAATCTGGATATTGCTGACGCCGGACCCATTGTTACCGACTTGGAATCGAAAAAGATTTCATATCGTCTGGACAGCAATGGAAGGACTATTCTCATAGATAACAAAAAGCTGGACAGCTATCGAATGGAGCTAGCCATGAACAACATGCTCCCTGACAGCTCAACAGGCTTTGAGATATTCGATGATACCGGATTAATGGTCACAGATGAAGATAGGCAGATAATGTATCAAAGGGCTTTGACTGGAGAGCTCCAGAGGACAATAGTTTCCCTGGACGGCATAAATTCAGCTAAAGTCCATCTTGTGTTGCCACAAAAAAGTATATTTGACACAGTTGCAAGAGAAGCATCAGCTTCTGTTGTAATAGATATACGTCCTGGGTTTAGTCTATCGCAAAATGCCATAAGAGGAATTGCATCTCTCGTGTCGGGAGCAGTCGACAATATGCCCATAGAAAACGTTCAAATAATCGACTCAGGCGGCAATCTTTTAAGTGGAATTTTGCTGGCTGAAGGCGCAGGAACTGAGGCTGGACAGATTAGCACATATAGTTCTGCCAGGTCATCGTTTGAAAAAGAGCTTGAAAATAAACTTATGACTCTTTTAGGCTCTGCATACGGATACGATGCAATTAAAGTTTCTGTAATGGCTCAGCTTGATTTCAATTCTGAGGAGTCGGTCATAGTGTCATATTATGACCCAGTCATCAGAAGTGAAGAAGTCTCTGCTGCTGGAAGTAATATAAACATACAGCAGGTAACAGGCGGCAATATTGACGACAATGTTTCAAATGTCATCGATGGCGATACTGGTACCAGCTCTTCATACACCAAGGTAACTAACAATGAACTCAGCTCAGAGACCAGAAGCATAATCAAAGCACCTGGGCGCATAGAAAAGCTGACAGCTTCCATTGTGTTCAACGGCGTTCTATTGGAACAGGATAGAACTAATATTCAGAGTCTGGTTGCCGGAATTATCGGCTATGACGGCGACAGAGGAGACCTTATCAGCGTAGTCGGAATCAGCAGCCCCAAACCAGGAGAACAGAACGTAATTCCTGGTGATTATCCCGAAGGAACTGAAAATACTTTCTTTGAACAGTACAAGCTTCCCATAATGATTGCAGGAGGCGTATTAGGGTTAATCATTTTAATTTTAATAGTTGTACTTTCTATAGGCAGGAGAAAAACTGCGAAAGAAGATAAAGAGTTTAAGAAGAAACTTGAGGAAGGAACCAAAATAGAAGAAATTATTGAAGAAATAGTCGTAAGACCAGATCAAAAGGGCGCTAAAGCCCAAAAATACGCTCAGGAGCACCCTGAGCTTGCAGCTGAACTCATAAAATCCTGGATCAGGGAGTAATGGATATGAATAGCAAGGCGACTAAAGCCGGACTCAAAAAAACTGCAGTACTGCTCATAGCTCTGGGTTCAGAGGTATCTTCACAGATACTCAAGATGCTTCCCGAATCGCTGATACAAAAGATTACATATGAAATCTCAAATATCAGCTACGTCGAGCCCGACGAGAAAGAAGTAGTCATCGATGAATTCATCGAAATGGCCTCTGCGAGACAATATGTTCTCGACGGAGGACTTGACTACGCAAAAAATCTGCTGAATAAAGCGCTTGGAGTTCAAAGAGCAAAAGAGGTAATAGACTTTCTGTATCAGGTAAAGCAGAAGGAAAGGCCATTTTCCATTGCCAGAAAAGCTGATACTCAGCAGCTTACCAATGTGCTGTTAAACGAGCATCCTCAGATTACTGCTCTCATAATGTGTTATCTTCAGCCGGACAAAGCCGCAGCGGTTCTGTCGCAGTTTCCAGAAGATAAACAAGCTGAAATTGCAGAGAGACTGGCAACCATAAGTAGAACTTCTCCAGTAGTAATCCAAAGAATAGAGAAAATTATGGAAGATAAATTCTCAGGAATGTTCGAAAACGAGGCAGAGACAATCGGTGGAGTCAGAACCTTAGTCGAAATATTAAACTCTGTTGATAGAAGCACCGAAAAAAACATACTAGATTCGCTTGAGCACAGGCAGCCGGAGCTGGCTGACTCGGTAAGAGCAAATCTGTTTACCTTCGAAGACGTGGTCACCCTCGACAAGTCCTCCATCCAGAGGATACTCAGGGATGTTACAAACGAAGACCTTGCACTTGCTCTTAAAGGTGCATCAGAAAGGCTTACCAATACAATATTTGCCAACATGTCTACCAGGGCTTCTGAAATGTTAAGAGATGATATTCAGTTTATGGGTCCAGTCAGACTGCAGTCAGTAGAGGAAGCGCAGAGAAGAATAGTAACAGTCATAAGAAAGCTGGATGAACTTGGCGAAATCGTCATAGGCAGAGGTGATCAAAGTGACATTATCGTATAGAATCATTAAAAGTGAGAATCTGAACCTGTCAAAAGACGGGGTAGAAATAGCCGGCAATCTGGCTTATAAACCTTCGAAGAAGTCTTCTGCTGCACAGAATAGCTACGGGGCAGTTTCCTCAGCTATCACAGAAGAAGAAAAGATGGCAATTTTACAAAAATACGAAGAAGAGTTAAGAGCTGAAAAGGAAACTCAGCTTAAGGAAATCGTTCAAAAAGCACGAGCTGAAGCAGAGGAAATCAAAGAAAGGGCACGAGTAGAAGGCCATTCAAAAGGCTTTGAGGAAGGTTATTCTGAAGGTGAACGAGAAGTATTTGAAAAGCTTTCGGATTTACACAAGAGAGCTACAGATACAATTCTGGAAGCGCAAAAACAAGTGGAAGAGTACGTTTCAAACCAGAGAGAAAATATCATAAGGCTAGCGGGACAAATGGCTGAGAAAATTGTAAACCAGAGGATAGACTCAGAAGGAGATGCTCTTCTCACCATGATAAACCAAGTCCTTCAGGAATATAAAAAAGGCGGCGTTCTCATAATATACTGCAATAGAAAACACATGAGAAAGCTTAAAGAAAATGTATTTGAACTCAAGAAGCACAATGGAGAAATAGAATACATCATTATGGAAGATCCAATGCTCGAAGAAAACAGGATAACACTGGAATACGACAACAGGATTATAGATATGGACATAGCCGAGCAGATACAGTCTATGGTAAATGAACTCATCGGTCTGGAGGTGTAGCAGTGGTTGGGCTGCAGTTTGATAAATTCGGAGAAGCTCTGAACAAAAGAGAGCATTTTTCCAGACTTGGAAAGGTAACACAAGTAGTAGGAATAATAATATGGGTCGAAGGAATTGAAGTATATATTGGAGAAGTCTGCGAGGTATTTCTAAAGAATTCAAAGAAAATTGTCCTCGCTGAAGTCGTAGCATTTAAGGATTCATCAGTGCTTCTGATGCCTCTAGATGAATTGCAGGGAATTGGCCCTGGCGCATACGTAAAGCCAACTGGAAGATCTCTGACCATAAGAATTGGAAGCAACCTCCTGGGCAGGACACTTGATGGTTTGGGAAGGCCTATGGACGGAGGTTCAATAGCTGGTGGAACTTCATTTTCAGTAGATAGAAGCCCACCAAATCCGTTTTTAAGAAAGAAAATTGATCAAATAATGAGTACTGGGATAAAGGCTATAGATGGGCTCTTAACTTGTGGAGAAGGTCAGCGTATCGGTATATTCGCAGGAAGTGGCGTTGGAAAGAGTACATTACTTGGAATGATAGCCAGATATAGTCAGGCTGATGTAAACGTAATTGCCCTTGTTGGAGAGCGGGGAAGAGAAGTTTTAGAGTTCATTGAAAAGGACCTTGGTCCTGATGGCTACGAAAAATCAGTTGTAATAGTAGCCACTTCAGACCAGCCGCCTCTGGTTAGGCTAAAAGCTTCATTTGTGGCGACAGCCGTCGCAGAATACTACAGAGACCAGGGATTAAAGGTAATGCTGATGATGGACTCTGTAACTAGATTTGCAATGTCTCAGAGGGAAATTGGACTGGCAACAGGCGAACCACCAACCACAAAAGGATATACGCCGTCAGTATTTGCAATACTGCCAAAGCTACTAGAGAGGAGCGGTACCAGCGATAAAGGCTCAATAACTGCTTTTTACACTGTTCTCGTCGAGGGGGATGACATGAACGATCCAATAGCTGACGCAGTCAGAGGTATATTAGACGGTCACATAATATTATCAAGAAAGATTGCTGCAAAAAATCACTTCCCTGCAATAGATATACAGAACTCAGTAAGCAGGGTAATGACGGGTATTGTCGATGAAGAACACAGATTTCTGGCAGGAGAGCTTAAGGAATATCTGGCAGTTTACGAGGAGAGTGAAGACCTCATAAATATTGGAGCTTACAACAAAGGCACCAATCCAAAAATAGATAGATCAATAGAGCTTAATGCTCCGGCAAATGATTTTCTGAAGCAGCAGATAGATGAAAGATTTGACTATATACAAAGTAGAGAGCTCCTTGAGGCAGTTATAAACGGGAGCTGATCAGGGGGAGTTAGATGAAGGCATATCGTTTTTCATTGGAAAGCGTGCTGGAGTGGAGAACAGGTAAAGAAAAAGAAGTTTCAGACAGATTTAACAGAAAGAAACTCGAGATTGAAGAAAAGAACCAGGAAATTGAGAACCTGAAAGAGCAGTATGAAGAGAGCAAAAAGCCAGATAAAAACCATAGGACAGCCGCAGACTTTATGCGTACACAAGCGTACAGGCTGAGCCTTTCTGACAAGATTGAAGAAGAGAACAAAGCTCTCAAAAATCTTACAGCAGAGCTTGACTCCATAAGAGAGGAACTTATTAAAGCAAAAAAAGATAAGTCAGCAATGGAGAAACTAAAAGAAAAAGATTTTGACAAGTACAAAGAAGATATAAATCACCTTGAACAGAATTTTCTGGATGAAATTGCAACTCTTAGACACACCAGAAAGGAAGGATAATTCCTTTAAATAAACGTCATTTGAAAGGAGGTGAAAATATGGAGGTGACAGGAAAAGTAACAACCGAAGTACAGATAGTTCAGCAGACAGCTCAGCAACCAGAGCCCGAAGGATTTGCAAATCTAATAGCTGCTCTTTTAGAAGAAACAGCTCAGGTGCTGGAAGGCACAATTACAATGCCGGAACAGGAATCTGAAGAGAAGGAGGAGGTAGATATTCTTATAACAGTACCATTTATGCCGCTTTACCAGATATCACAGGAACACATATTCCATGAAGATTCTGAATTAAAAGCTGAAGCAGGAATTGAAACTGAAATAAGAGCAGAAAACCCACTAGATCAACTTAAAAACAGCCTGATGGCAAAGACAGATGAAGCTGAAACCATCAATTTAGAACCAGAGCACAAAGCAACTGAAAAACACGTGATTAGCTTTGAAAAAGTAGTTGAGAATCTTACAGAAGAAGAAAACAAGCTTACTGGTATTGACACAAGTGTCAAAGATTCAGAGAAAACTGCAAAGGATAATACAACAGAAAAAACTCAGAACGTGCAAATAGCACCTGCAGAGGAAAAATCTGTAATCCAGAAGACAGTAGTCACAGAAAAAGTAGAAACCAGTAAGACTGAAGAAGCCCATATTACCCGAAACCTTGAGAAGATTGAACACACGATAATCAAAGAGATTTCGTCTGTAAGGGAAAACAGCACAACGACACTGAGTGTAAAACTTGAACCAGAGACTCTTGGCAAAATGGATTTAGACATAACTATGGAAGATGGCAAGTTAAGCATCAGAATTCAGGTTGAAAGCGAACATGTAAAAACATTGTTCAATGGTCAGTTGAATCAGCTTACACAGGCAGTAGCGAAACAAGATGTACAGATATCCAGAATCACACTTGCAGTTGCATCGGATGCAGAAAAGAACATGGCAGACCAGAACGGCAGAGGAAACTTCAGGCACAACTACAAGAGAAGACAATCCAATGTAGGTAAAATTGAATCCTTCAGAGAAATAGGGATTCATGGAGCAGGAGTACATGAAACACAGCAGGGGCTTAACGTCCTGGCATAGGAGGTAAGAGAATGGAAGTAAACAATATCAATTCAAGCCAGATGGTAAATCAGGCAGCAGCTAACAGCAAGAGTCAGATTTCCATAAATGACTTCCTGAAAATCATGGCAGCAGAAATTCAAAACCAGAACCCTATGGGAGATTCATCAGGAAGCAAGGCAGACTACCTTTCACAGCTTGCACAGTTCACAACTCTTGAACAGATGAACTCAATAGCAGAAGGAATCAGTCAGCTTAGTATACTAAGCCAATCCACTCTCATTGGAAAAATGGTTAAGATTTACGGACCAGCTGAAGACATAACTGGTGTTGTAAGCAAAGTTAAGTTTTTTAACAATCAGGCATATCTTCAGGTAAATAACACTGATTATCCAATTGGACTTCTCATGGAGATATCAGATGTACCAAAAATTGAAGAAAGACCTGAAATAGTAGAAAACCCACCTGAAGAGGAACAGGGAGTGATCGAAGATGAGCTTCAGGATTGACAGAGGACAGGTAATACCTGTACAAAACGATAATACTAAGCGCAGCGAAAAGGCAGGAGTAAAACAGCCTGACTTTCAAAGGCTCTTACAACAGAGTATTCAGAAGAGCAATGAAGTAAAAATATCTGCCCATGCAAAGCAGAGAATGGAAGAAAGAAACATCGAACTGGATAACAGCGACATGGATGCAATAAAAGGAGCAATGGATACGCTGGAGCAAAAGGGAGCATTGAACAGCCTCATGATGTACAAGGACTTTGCGTTCATAGCCAGCATCAGAAACAGGACAATCATAACTTCCATTGCAAACGACGAGCTTGACGTAGTGACAAATATAGACAGTGCAATACTGGTAAAATAGTGGCTGGACCTTAATGGAAGCCATTCACCCACCGAACGACCGACGTGGGATTAAAATTTAGGAGGAATGGAAATGTTAAGATCACTTTATTCCGGAGTAAGTGGAATGAAAAGTTTTCAGACAAAGATGGACGTAATAGCAAACAATATAGCAAACGTAAATACAACAGCTTATAAATCAAGCAGGGTCAGATTTCAGGACATGCTTAGCCAGACTCTTTCAAGTGCACAGGCAGCAGGAACAAACCTCGGAGGAGTTAACCCAAGACAGATTGGTCTGGGTGTTAAAGTTGGCTCCATAGATGCCATGATGGAAAATGGAGCACTACAGCCAACAAATAGAGAGCTGGACTTCGCCATAGAGGGTGAAGGGTTTTTTGTTATAGCTTCAAAGTTTGAGAATGACAAACCTCTAGAAGTACTTTACACAAGAGATGGAGGATTCTTCCGAGATTCTTCTGGAAACGTTGTAAACGCCAATGGCGAGAGAGTAATGGGCTATACAGATGACAATATTTTAGATGGGACGAATACACCTACGTTTACTGATTTAGAACAGCTTGATATACCAGAAACTTATACATTTTCAGGAGATGAAAAAGATCTTCAGAGCTTTACAATTGACGGTACGGGAACTATAACAGCAGTATACGCTGACGCAACAGGGGCTGAAAGTGTAATTCTTGGAAGACTTGCGATGTCTATATTCAGCACTCCAGAAGGACTTGAAAAAAGAGGTAACAACAATTACGCTGCAACTAACAACTCAGGAGATCCAGGGTATGGGTCTGCTGGGAATCCCGGCTTTGGTGTAGTAAGACAGGGCTTTTTGGAGATGTCCAACGTAGACCTGGCAAACGAGTTTACTGAAATGGTTATAGCAAGCCGTGCATACTCTGCCAACTCTAGAAGTATAACCACATCAGACGAAATGCTACAGGAGCTAATTAACCTCAAGAGATAATAGTAGATAATAAAATCTAATAACGAGGAGGTAATTTAATGATTGGGATTACTTCTATCAGCGGAGAGAGCTTTATAATAAATTGCGATCTGATATACAAAATCGAAGAGAAACCAGACACAATAATAACTCTGATCGATGGGAAAACCATTCGATGCAGAGAGACTGCTGAAGATGTCGTAGAAAAAATTGTAGAATTCAAGAGAAGTATCTTCACAGTATTTTTGGGGGAGATGTAATGAATAAAAAGACAAATCTACTACCACTTATTGCAATATTCGTCGGACTTACCCTCATAGTATGGGCTATCAGCCTTACAGGAGACGTAAGAGGATTTTACAGTTTCGACGGAATAATAATAACAATATTTGGTTCAATAGCTGCCCTTATGGTGAGCTTTCCATTAAAGGTGCTTAAAAACATACCAAATACCCTGAAAGTACTGTTTATGGCTGAACAGGAAGATAAGCACCTTTTGATAGTCACCTTTGTGGAGATGGCAAAAAAATCTCGTCGTGACGGACTTTTGAGCCTTGAGGATGACCTTGAACTGGTCGATAACGACTTTATGAAGACGGGGCTGCAAATGATAATCGACGGTGTTGAGCCAGATGTAATAAAAAGAGTTCTGGAACTTAAGATGGAGACCATGGAGCGCAGACACTCTTCAGGTCAGGAAGTATTCCTGAAGTTTGGTGAACTTGCACCAGCTTTTGGTATGCTTGGCACTCTAATAGGTTTGATAACGATGCTTGCAAAACTTGACGACCCCAGCGCAATCGGTGCCGGTATGGCGACAGCACTTTTGACCACATTCTACGGTTCGCTTCTTGCAAATCTAATTCTGCTTCCAATAGCCTTCAATTTGGCTGAACAAAGTGAGAGTGAGATATTTGTAGCAGAGCTTATAATGGATGGACTTTTGGAAATTCAGTCGGGTACTAACCCGAGGATGATAGAAGAAAAACTTATGAACTATTTGTCGCCTGACGAAAAACATAAGTTAGAAAGTAAATTTGAAGCTGCAGAAGGGAATGTGGCAAATGAGAAAATCTAAGAAACCGGCACAAAGCGGGCCGGCTCCCTGGATAGTAACATTTTCAGACATGATGTCACTTCTGCTCACATTTTTCATACTGCTTTACTCCATATCCACAGTTGATGCGCAGAAGTTTAAGAGCATATCTGCATACTTGCAGATTGCCTTATCTGGCGAAGGAAGGCCATATATTCTGGACGGAGGCTATGAACCTGCACCTGATCCGATTGATGAGGATCCTTTCTCTGACACAGATCAGCCAAAGCAAGAAGATATGGTAGAGCCAGCATCTAAAGAGATAATTGAGATGTACAATAAAATAACGGCATATATCTCAGAACTTAAGCTTGATGCAGATGTAACTGTAATGATGCAGTCCAGCGGAGTGCTGGTTGAAATTAAGGATGCAATCCTCTTTGAGTCGGGCAGTGCCCAACTTAAAGACACTGGGATAAGCCTTCTTGGAAAGCTTGAGACGATGCTGAACAGTTTTGATAATGACATTGTCATTGAAGGACATACAGACAACGTACCTATGAACACTGTTTTATATCCGAGCAACTGGGAGCTCTCAGCTGCTCGGGCAGTTTCAGTTCTAAGATACATTAACGAAGATATGAATATAGAGCCCACCAGATTGTCTGCAAGGGGATACGGCGAATACTCGCCCATTGCCCCCAATGATACGCCTGTAAACAGGGCTAGAAACCGAAGGGTAAACTTAATGATCGTATTTGAAAAAGAAGGTGGCGGCAATGGATAAAACAGAAATAGGCTCAACACCAAAAGTAAAAAAGAAGATTAACAAAAAAATTCTGATAATTATTCTTGCAGTTATTTTGGCACTAATAATCGGAACCAGCGTTTTAATTTACGCAAAAGTAAAGGGAGTTCCAGTTAAGTCTCTTATAGAAAAGTATCTACCAGAAAAGTCAGAGCAAACTCTCTCTTTAAACGAGTTTCTGGTAAATCTTAACTATGATACGGGGCCTTCTAACGAGGTTCTCAGGATAAATATTGCAATAAAGTATATAGACTCTAAAAACACAGAAAGAATGGTTTCTGAAGTTCCGATGATAAGAGACATTATACTGACTAATCTCAGAGATCTTCAAGCAGAGAGTATTTTAGAAGAAGAGATCATTTACAACTTTAAGAAAAACACAAAAGACGACATAAACGAACTGCTTCAACAGGATATTGTCACACAGGTTTACGTAACAGACCTGATTATAAGATAAAGAGTTGATTTAATTGAGAGATTCACTTGTATTTACCGTGATACAAACCGCCTTTGTCCTGGCAGCAGTAGTATTTTTGGCAAATATCACACTCAGGATGGCTGGTAAAAAACTTAAGGGAAAAGCAGGCTCCATAGAGGTTCTGGAGAGAGTTCAGGTGTCTCAGGGTTCATCAATCGCCATAGTGAGGATTGCTGGACGGCTGTACGCCATGAGTCTGACCGATAAGGGAAGCTCAATTCTCAGAGAACTGGATGAAGAAGAGGAAAGCCTCGTCCTTAAAAACCTTGAAGACAGGCCACAGCCGCCTGAATTGAAAAACCTTGCAAAAGCATTTCTGGAAAAGAGGATGGAACGGTGACAAAGAGAGCGGTACTGGTATTAATCACAATAATTTTAATAATCGGAATTGCACAACCCGCCATGGCACAGGGCCCCATAACCGGAATAACTTTCGGCGACGGAGGCGAGGCTGTTGCAACTGTTGATACGGTGAGACTCTTAATATTTCTGACGATACTCTCCCTGGCACCTTCATTCCTAATAATGACGACTGCCTTCACTAGGATAATAGTGGTACTGTCATTTCTGAGGAATGCACTGGGCACACAGCAGATGCCGCCAAATGCGCTATTAATTGGACTGGCTCTTTTTATAACTCTGTTTATCATGCAGCCAGTGTACTCAGTAATAATGGAAGACGCTATAACGCCATTTATGGCAGAGGAGATAACTCAGCAGGAGGCATTTGACGTAGCAGGGGACCATCTGAAGGAGTTCATGTTAAAGCAAACCCGGGAAAAGGACCTGGCGCTCTTTTTAAGGGCATCTGGAGCCGACAACCCTGAAACTCCAATGGACCTTAAGCTTACGACGGTAATACCTGCTTTTGCGCTCAGCGAGCTCAAAACTGCCTTCAGCATCGGGTTCATAATATTTATACCTTTTCTTGTAATAGACATGGTGGTTTCAAGCGTACTCATGTCAATGGGTATGTTTATGCTACCGCCTGTTATGATATCGCTGCCGTTTAAGGTACTTCTTTTCGTACTGGTTGACGGCTGGTATCTGGTAGTAGAATCGCTCATAAAGAGCTTTGTTTAGGAGGCCGCAATGACTCAGACTATGGTCCTTGACGTACTGCGACAGGGGTTTTTAACAATAATAATAGTAGCACTGCCTATACTCGCAACGTCTATGATAGTAGGTCTTGTAGTCAGTATTCTCCAGGCAGTAACCCAGGTGCAGGAGCAGACATTGAGCTTTGTTCCAAAGCTGATTGCGGTAATGCTGTCGCTGATAATATTTGGCAACTTCATGTTGAATAGGCTTGTGGCACTTGCTGGAAGTATGTTCAGGCTGATTCAGTCTATAGTGTAGGTGCGGCATGATATTTCAACTGGAGAAACTACTCCTCATATTAACCCGCATTACCTCCTTCATAGTAATAGTGCCCGGGTATTCGTTTAAGGGAGTACCTAACCTGTTCAAAGTGGGGCTTTCAATTGCAATAACGGCATTTGCCTACACCATGACCCCAGAATTTACAGCCTACGGAGCGCTTCCAGTTCTTGCGCTGATGATTCTGAGGGAAGTGTTTTTAGGGCTCACTCTTGGCTTTGTATGCCAGATGGCATTTACAGCCGTAGAAATAGCTGGTGGCCTTATAGACTTTCAGGCAGGGTTTTCGATGGCGTCAGTCTACGATCCTTCAGTTGGATCGCAGGCTTCCCATTACGGCAGAACCTATTACTGGATTTCAATATCAGTCTTCTTCATAACGAATATGCACAGAGTACTTATGAACGCAGTGATAAAGTCATTTGCTTACGTACCACTGGCATCGCCAATTATGGAAGGCTTTGGAGCACAGGCAATTCTCACTATATTTTACAGGATGTTTGAACTGGGAATAAACCTGGCGGCTCCAATAATAATAACAATGCTGTTGACAGATGCAGTGCTTGGGATAATTTCAAGGGCTGTACCTCAGATAAATGTATTTATGCTCGGTATGCCGATGAAGGCAATGATAAGCTTCATGATATTCTTCGCATCGGTGCCGTGGATAGTCAGGTATTCAGGTAGAATAATCGACATGATGCCAGACTACATAGATGGAATACTAAAGCTGTTTGCAGCCGGATAAGGAGGGCACATAATGTCGGATAAGCATTCGAAAACCGAAATGCCCACCCCCAAGCGGCTCAGGGATGCAAAGAAGAAGGGGCAGGTGGCAAAGAGCAGTGAACTTGTTCCTGCTGTCTCACTGGTTGCATTCGCAATGACTGCGATGTTTCTAGCGAAAATGCTACTTACAAGGTCATTAGCCTTTGTAAAGTCTTCACTTTCGACAGACTTTGGTATGACCATCAATCAGTCCATGGCTAAGGTAATAGTTGGAAAGGGCATTGGAAATCTTTTAATAACAGTGCTTCCATATATAACAATAGCTTTTCTTCTGGGTATAATAGTTAACGTGGCACAGGTTGGATTCATGTTTACGCTGTTTCCACTGAAGCCGGATATAAAGAGGATAAATCCCATTGAAGGATTCAAGAACCTGTTTTCAAAGAAGGCTGTGTTCAACCTGGCGAAAAGTCTGGCAAAGCTTATTCTGGTGTTCTATCTGGCATATAAGGCGCTTTCAGGCTCGGTTCCAAAGATAATGAACGCAGGAGAAATAGGAACAGAAAAATTGTTTCTTTTTTTCGTAGAGTTTGTTAAGGACATGGTCATAGACATAGGCTTTGTAATGCTGGGACTTGCGGCAGTTGATTACGTGTTCCAGCGAAAGGAATTCATAGACAACCAGAAGATGACCAAACAGGAAATTAAAGATGAATACAAGGAGATGGAGGGTAACCCAGAGGTCAGACAGAAGAGAATGGCCAGGCAGAGACAGATTGCGATGTCTCGAATGATGGCGAATATTCCACAGTCTGACGTTGTAATAACCAACCCGACACACCTTGCAGTAGCCATAAGATACGATAAAGACAAAGACTCTGCGCCAATTGTAATGGCAAAGGGTGCAGACCATCTCGCAGCGAAGATAAGAGAGATGGCAAAGGAAAACAAGATTCCAGTAATGGAAAACAAAGAGCTGGCAAGGGCAATATATGCGGAATCTGAAGTAGGGGAATACATACCCATAGAGCTCTATCAGGCAGTTGCAGAGATACTTGCTCTGGTCTACAGGCTTAAAGAGATGAACAAGAGGAAAATCTAAAAAAGGCAGGAATGAGATATGCAGGCGATACTAAACAATATAGGCAATGTGTTCAACAAATACACAGAGGTAATAGTAGGGCTTCTGACTGTGACCATAATTGGCATAATCATAATCCCCATGCCTACAATGCTCCTAGACCTGCTTTTAGTTCTAAACATCTCGCTGGGAGTAATAATACTCCTTTTAACTCTGTCAACCAGACACGTACTTCAGTTTTCGACATTCCCAACTATACTTCTAATAGCAACCATGTTTAGGCTCGCCCTGAATATATCTTCAACAAGGCTTATACTCAGCGAAGGTAATGCAGGCTATGTTATAAGCGCTTTTGGAGAATTTGTCACAGGGAATAACTACATAGTTGGAGCCATAATATTCCTCATAATCGTCATAGTTCAGATGGTCGTCGTAACAAGCGGAGCCAGCAGGGTATCAGAAGTATCGGCAAGGTTCACACTGGATGCAATGCCTGGAAAGCAGATGGCAATAGACGCTGACCTGAACACTGGAATAATAGATGAAGAGGTTGCTAAAAAGAGAAGACTAGACCTGCAGAGAGAAGCTGACTTTTACGGAGCAATGGACGGTGCCAGTAAATTTGTAAAGGGAGATGCTATAGCAGGGGTAATAATAACAATAATTAACCTCGTCGGAGGTATAATGATATTTTCCCTTCAGAGAGGGATGGGGGCTCTTGAAGCCCTTGAGGTATTTGGAAAGCTGACCATAGGAGACGGCCTCGTATCACAGATACCAGCACTTCTGATTTCAGTTGCATCAGGTATTCTCGTAACCAGGTCAGACGACGGCAACACCTTTGGTAAATCTGTGGTGGGAGAGCTTTTCTCAACCTCACAGGTTCTGATGGTAGCTGCATTCGTACTGTTTATAATCGGAATAGTTCCAGCATTTCCTACAATACCATTTATAATGATTGCAACAGCCATAGGAGCAATCGGTTATCTGTTGAAGGTAAATGAAGACGACGCAAAGGAAAAAGTTCTGCAGGAGGACACCAGACGTCAGACGATGTCAAAGGTCGATCCTCAGTCCGACTTAGTCACTGCTTATCAGGTAGAGCCAATTTCACTTGAAATAGGCTATGGACTAATATCCCTTGTGGATGAGAGCTTAGAGGACAACCTGATAGCACAGATTACCTCCATAAGAAGGCAGATAGCTACAGAGCTTGGAATTCTCGTAAATCCCATAAGGATAAGAGACAACCTCCAGCTTTCGCCAAACGAATACGTAATAAAGATCAAGGGGAACACAGTCGCAAGAGGCGAGGTATACCTCAACAGGCTTTTAGTGTTAGACCCTGGCAGCGGAGACCTGGACATCGAAGGAACAAGGACTACAGAGCCAGCATTTGGAATGCCTGCCATCTGGATTGACGATTCTCAGAAGGAAAAAGCAGAGCTTGAGGGGCTTACCATAGTAGAGCCTTCTACGGTGTTTGTAACTCATCTCAAGGAGACCATAAAGAGAAATGCGCCAGACCTACTCGGCAGACAAGAGGTTAAACAGCTTCTCGAAGCCACTAAGGAAAAGTACGACGTCATAGTCGACGAACTGATACCAGACATCCTAACCCTTGGAGACGTGCAAAAGGTGCTACAATCGCTGTTAAAGGAAAATGTACCTGTATTCGACCTTGTGACCATATTGGAATCACTGGCTGACAACGGAAGGAGCACCAAGGACATAGAAACTCTGACAGAACAGGTGCGCCATGCTCTGAAGAGGACAATAGTCAGAGGGCATCTCAACAAGGACGGAGTATTAGAGGTAGTTACAATTCACCCTGACCTTGAGGATGCGCTTACAGAAAACATTCAAAAGACAATGTCGGGCTCAATGCCTGTACTTAAACCAGATATGATAACGAGAATATTCGACAGCCTTTCAAATGCAGTGGATAAGGCTGCAATGATGGGCTCTGAGCCGGCGATACTCACCTCGCCTAGGATAAGAGCAGCGTTTAGAAATCTCATTAACTTCAACTTCCCAACTCTTACGGTACTTTCCATTACAGAGGTGCCAAGCGATGTGGAGATTGAAGCAGTAGGATTGGTAGACAGAATATGATTATACGAAAATACTTAGTAGAAGACATGAAAGAGGCGGTTACAAGGGCAAAGTACGAACTGGGTCCCGAAGCTGTCATAGTAACCCAGAGGGATGTCAGGGTGAGAAAGTGGTATAATCCCTTTGGCTACAAGAGAATAGAGGTAACCTTCGCACTGGAGGAAAGACCTCAGGCTGTAAAAGAGGAACCTGAGAAGGAGCTTACTCAGATTGCCTACACTGGCACAGTTAAGGAAGAAGAACCGCAGGTGAGCGTTGAAGATGATCCACTGTACAAATATGCAGGGGCTCAGATAAGAAAGCGCCTAGAAAGCTACCTTAAGCTGCACGATAAAGAGGGCGGAAAGCTCACAAGACAGGAGAGCAGGGATTTCTTCAGAATAATCCTTAAGGGAACAGCATTCGGTGGAACACCTGCAGCCAACAGGATAAATATCCTCATTGGACCTACTGGAGTAGGAAAGACCACCACCATAGCAAAGCTTGCAGCAAGTCAGAGGCTTGGCTATGGAAGAAAGGTAGGGCTGATAACCCTCGACACCTACAGAATAGGTGCCGTAGAGCAGCTTAAAACCTACGCTGGGATTTTAGACCTCCCATTCCACGTAGTCAACACAAACGAGGAAATCGGAGAAAAGCTGAGCCTTTTAGAAAACTGTGATACAGTATTCATAGATACACTCGGCACCAGCCCGAGAGACATAAAAAAGCTGGTAGACCTAAAAAAGACACTTGTAGAAATAGAGTCTGACTCCACCACGTACCTGGTGGCGAGCCTTTCCACCGACAGAGAGATACTCGACTCTATTATGGAAAGATACAGACTGTTAAGATACGATGCAATGGTACTTACAAAGCTGGACGAGGCAGAGAACACGAAAAATCTGTGGCACCTTATAGAAAACAACAAAGTACCTGTGCACTACTTCACCCACGGTCAGGAAGTGCCAGATGACATAAAGGAAGCCAACTCAGATAATCTGTTCGATTATATCGAGGAGAATTTTGGCTATGATGGATCAAGCTGGAAGATTAAGAGAGATAGTTGATTCGGGACCTGCTGAGCTTCAGGATAAAGCATCGCAGCCCGTAATATACTCCGTACTCAGCGGCAAGGGCGGCGTCGGAAAGACCAGCCTTGCAGTAAACCTGGGAATAGCCCTTTCAAATCTGGGCAAAAAAGTGCTAGTCATGGACGCAGACATCGGAATGGGGAACGTAAACATCCTACTTGGAGAGGTAGTTCGCCACGATGTTATGGATGCCCTTACAAACAGCAGGAGCTTTCGCGAGATAATCGTAAAATCTCCCCACGGTATCGACATAATGATGGGCGGTTCAGAGCTCTTTGGACTTGAACAGCTTGGCACAGATGCACAGGCTAAGATTCACAAGTCCCTCAGCGTGCTGGAGGAGTACGACATAATAATAATCGACAACGGCGCCGGAATAAGCAGGCAGTCGTTGGCGTTTACCATACTGTCAGATGAAATCATACTGATAACAACGCCTGAGCCCACGGCAATAACAGATGCCTACAGAGTTCTAAAACTGGTCAGCCTGTATAAGCTGAAAAGCACCGTAAAGGTAGTTGTAAACCAGGCAAAGGACGAAAAGGATGCATCAGGTACCTTCGACAAGCTTTGCTACACCACAAAGGAGTTCCTAAAGCTAGACATAGAGAGAATAGGGAGCGTATTCTCAGACTCTCGGGTAAACAGGGCAGTAATGGAGCAGGTTCCCTTTGCGGTTAAGTACCCAAATTCAGTTGCCTACAAGGGTATACAGGCAATAGCAGGAAGACTTGTAACAGGCACAGTTGAGGTACAGAGGGTCGATGCCCTAAAGAGGCTCAGCAACAGAATACTAAGGATATTCGGGTGATTATATGGAAAAATTTGAACTAAATTCTAAAGTAGAACTCATAAACACTGATGGACACGGAATGCAGGGAATGCTCTACGACACAGATACAGGGACTATAGTCGTCTCGGTAACTCCAACAGACTCCGATTTTCGCATCTTCAGACCGGGAGAATCCCTTGAGGTTGTAATCTACGACGTGAACAACCTGGTGAGCTTTCAGGGAGTTATAACCACGAGGGAATCAGGCGACTTCATGCTCTATCGCATACAGCCCACATCGGAGATGAAAAAGTTTCAGAGGCGAGAATACGTAAGAGTTCCATATTCGGGGATATTCAGCTATTCTACAGATGAAATTATGCTGCAAAGGTCCATTGAGAGAATAGAGGAGCAGTACATCGTAGAGGGCAAGCTGGGTGGATTTTCATTTGGAAGGGCAGTAGACTTAAGCGGAGGCGGAGTGAGGTTTAGGACTACAGAAAAGCTCAGAATAGGGCAAGACCTTACAATCATGCTGAAGCTGGACTCGGATGTAATAATCACGAGAGGCCAGATAAGGCACGGCTACACCGACACTGTTGAAGGAAGAATGCAGTATTTCTACGGATTTATGTTCAAAGAGAACACAGAAGAAAAGACAGACAAAATAATTAAGCACGTGTTCCTTCTCATGAGGAAGGCACGACCAGTATAAAGAGGTAAGATATGAGCAACGCATACGAAAACAGGGACAATTTAATAATTAAGTACCTGCCGTTGGTTAAAAGGGTAGTTGGGCGCATTGACTATAAGGACAATGCCTTTGACTACGATGACCTTGTGAGCATGGGCGTAATTGGGCTGATGGATGCTATCGACAGATACGACTCCAGCAGAAAGGTTCCCTTTGAAGTGTATGCTGCTTTGAGAATAAGAGGGACAGTAATAGACGAGCTCAGAAAGTCCGGCAGAGTTTCCAGGGATAAAATCGACAAGCTGAACCAGTACTATCAGGCAAAGGAAGAGCTGGAAAAGACCCTGATGCGTACCCCCGAGGAAAGAGAGATAATCGAGCAGCTTGGCATAGATGAAAGACAGCTAGCCAAGCTCCACGAGACAGTCCACTACCTTTCAGCCGTATCCTTAGAATCCACACTGCATTCAGAAGACGGAGAGGGCTTTGCACTGATGGATTTCATCGAGGACAAGGCAGCTTCATCTCCCGAGGAAGAATACGTCAAAAAAGAGATGAGTGGAATACTTAAGGATGCCATAACCATACTCAACGAGCGCGAGCAGATTATACTTAATCTCTACTATGTGGAGGAGCTTTCCCTAAAAGAAATAGCCTACGTGCTGGATGTATCCGTTCCACGGGTTTCACAGCTCCACGGTAAGATACTGATGAAGCTCAGAGATTACATCAACAAAATGGTGGAGGTAATCTAATGTATACATTTTTGATACTGCTTGGAGCTGGCCTCGTAGTTTTTGGAATGACAATCGAGATAAAGGAAATAAAGAGACCAAAAGAGGTTATTGAACCTGAAATAATAGAAGAAATAGAAGAATTAGAAGAACCTGAGGAATACGAAGAAGAGAACTTCTTCATAGATATGCTGCAGGAGGCAATGGCTGGTATACCTGAGCCAGAAGAGTACATAAGAGAATTTGATGACGACAGGATGAGGCTTATGGCAGGCCTCGAAAACGGAGACTACTCGCTTGAAATGGTATGCAGTATGCTTGGCATGGAAAAAGGGGAGGTATTGCTATTAAGGAATATATACAGAAACTATCAAAAATAAGGACAAATGTGTTCATTCCCCTTGGCATTGGCATAATCATAGCTGCGGTACTATTAAACCTGGCCCACTCAGTAATGCTGAAGGCAGACGTAGAGACCAGGGCAAGGGCAATGGGCATGGTATATCCAGGAGAAGAGAAAGTTTTAGAAGCTGAGCATTCGGAGGTGGGAAAATGATCAGAAGCATTGGAGCTATAAATAAAAGTCTTAACGTTTTACAGAAAAAACAAGAAAATACCAGTAATAACATAGCGAACTCCAACACGCCTGGCTATAAGTACCAGCAGGCGATGCAGAGGGCTGAAAACAACCACACCATGGTTAACTATACAGGCGGTGCAGGCGATTCCAGAAGAATCCTTGGAGACTGGACCTTTGGAAACTACGTAGACGAGCTGAACACCAGCTTTACACCAGGCAGTCTGCAGGAGACAGGAGACCCCTTGGACTTCGCAATAACAGGAGAAGGCTTCTTTGTGCTGGATACAGCTACAGGCGAAAGAGCCTACACAAGAAATGGTAACTTCGTTATAGACCCAGAGAATAGACTTGCGACCATGGAGGGGCACAGAGTTCTTGGAACAGGTCTCGACGGTCTGGAGACGCCCATATACATGGACAGCGATGGGAGGATACAAAATAGCGCCAGATTTCTAATTGCTGCATTTCCAGATACTGCAGTATTGGAGAGGGCAGGGGATACATTATTTACAGACCCACAAAATACAGCAGTTGTATCCAACGAGGAACCCGTAAGGGGATTTTTGGAGCTTAGCAATGTAATAGTTGCCGATGAAATGGTAAGGCTTATTCAGATAGCCAGAGAATTTGAAGCCAACCAGAAGGCTCTGCAGGTGTCAGAGGACACCCTGAGCAAAGCAGTAAACGAAGTTGGAAAGGTATAGGTGAAGGCTTATGAATAATATACTTGGAATAGGCAGGTCTGGCCTTAAGGCTAACCAGTTAAAAATGGACGTTCTGGCAGACGAGGTTGCCAACGTAAACACTAACGGCTATAAAAAAGATACAGTGAGTTTCAGAGAGCTGCTGCCAACAGGCGACACATCGGCAGGCACCAGAGCAGCCATAACGAGAACAGACCACTCACAGGGAATACTTAGAGAGACGGGAAACCAGTGGGACCTGGCAATAGAAGGCGATGGATTCTTTGGAGTGCATCTTCCAGATGGTACAATGCTGCTTACGAGGGCAGGAGCGTTTACGCTAAACGAAGACGGAACCCTAACATCAGACAAAGGACTGGTCACCATGACAGAGACCCCGGACGGCTTCAACCCTGGACTAGTTTCTGTAACAGCAGAAGGGGACATGGTACTTGCCATAGATGGAGAGAGGGAAACCATCGGGCACCTAACAATGTACTTCCCGCAGAACCTGAACGACCTAATCAGAATAGGCGATGGGATGTACATTGCAAGAGAAGATACAGTACTTATTGATTCAAGAAATATGCCCGAGCAGCTTGGGAATATACGAAGTGGATTTCTGGAGGAGAGCAACTCAGATCTAACAAAGGCACTTACAGATATGATAGTAGCCCAGAGGTCTTACTCATTAAACGCAGAAGCAGTCAGGTCTACAGACGACCTTATGAGAATAGTAAACGATTTAAAAAGATAGGGGAAAACTTTTGTTTTCCCCTTAAGTATTTTAAACATACACCGATAATATAACCAAAGGGAAAAATCCCCAGTGGGTGGACTGAGATGATCATAAGAAAGCCCATAAAAAAAGAAGCGAAAATGGATGTTCGCTAAAACAAAATTCAAGGAGGAATAAAAATGAGAATTAATCAAAACATTTCCGCAATGAACACCTATTCAAGGCTGACATCAGCAAACAATGCAAAGAGCAGTTCACTTGCAAAGCTATCTTCAGGCCTTAGAATCAACAAGGCTGGCGACGACGCAGCAGGACTGGCAATATCCGAAAAAATGAGAGGTCAAATCAGCGGACTTAACCAGGCAGCTAAAAACGCACAAGATGGCATTTCACTAATCCAGACAGCAGAGGGTGCACTAAACGAAACGCACTCAATACTACAGAGAATGAGAGAACTAGCAGTTCAGGCAGCTAACGACACAAACACAGATTCCGACAGATTAGAAATCCAAAAGGAAATCGACCAGCTAGCAACAGAAATAACAAGAATAGCAAATGATACTCAGTTTAACGAAAGAAATCTGTTGGATGGTAGCCTAACAGGAGAAAAAGAACTAACTTTCCATATCGGTGCAAACCAGGATCAAAATATGAAGCTTTCTGTAGGTGATATGAAAGCTAGAGCCCTTGGAGTAGAGGGGAAAGTGTATAATCCGAAAGTTTTAATTGATGATGAGATTTCAATTACAAGCAAGACTGGAGAAAATATTACTGTTAAATTTGTTGGATTGAAAAGTGATGGTGCAGACCCAGCTGTAGATGATACTAAAGCTGAGCTTAACTCCACTGGAACTGAACTTAGTATCACGTTAGCTCAAGAAGCAGGTGGAGGAGCTGTAACTGCAACTTACGAGGATGTAATTGAGGCTATTAATGGGGTAGGAGCAGGAATAGAAGCAGAATTAGCTGGTTCAGGTGGTACAATTGATAATTCCGATGTACCTACAAGTGATATAGCTTTAAATGACTGGGTTCTTGACACAAATACTTCAGAAAAACTTGGCATTGATGTTACAACACAAACAGCAGCTGATGCAGCAATTAAAGTAATAGATGATGCAATAGGCAAGGTTTCCACAGAAAGATCCAAACTTGGTGCTGTTCAAAACAGACTTGACCACACCATAAATAACCTGACAGCGACATCAGAAAACCTTTCAGCAGCAGAGTCCAGAATAAGAGACGTAGACATGGCTAAGGAAATGATGGAATTCACTAAGAACAATATCCTAAGCCAGGCAGCTACTTCAATGCTTGCTCAAGCAAACCAAATGCCACAATCAGTACTTCAGTTACTACAATAATTAACGCAAATTAGTACACAATATAAATCGAAATCTTAGGCATGGATGCCAACTAAATTCAAGGAGGAATAAAAATGAGAATTAACCAGAACATTTCAGCAATGAACACCTATTCAAGATTGACATCAGCAAACAATGCAAAGAGCAGTTCACTTGCAAAGCTGTCATCAGGCCTTAGAATCAACAAGGCTGGCGACGACGCAGCAGGACTGGCAATATCAGAAAAAATGAGAGGGCAAATCAGTGGACTCAACCAGGCAGCTAAAAACGCACAGGACGGCATTTCACTAATCCAAACAGCAGAGGGTGCATTAAACGAAACTCACTCAATACTACAAAGAATGAGAGAGCTTGCAGTTCAGTCTGCCAACGATACAAATACAGATAAAGACAGACTCGAAATTCAAAAAGAAATCGACCAGCTTTCAACAGAAATCACAAGAATAGCAAAAGATACTGAATTCAACGAAAGAAAACTGTTAAACGGCGATTTAACTGGAGATAAAGAACTAACTTTCCACATAGGAGCAAACAGTGAGCAAAGCATGAAGCTTACAATCGGCGATATGAAGTCCGATAAGCTGGGCTCAGGAGTGGATTATAAGATAGACGATAATGAACTGATATTTGAAGTTGAAGACGGGGACGATGTAGTATTAACTCATGTGGAAAAGGGGGATGAAGTTACTGTAACAGACGGCGATGATTTTGATGCTGAAGTATCTGGCTACTACGATGCCAAAGGTAACCTAAGACTTGCTTCAGATGAAGCATTAACAAAAGGCGATTATGTAGATGATGATAATAATCAAATTGTTTCTCTTGGTCTAAATGTCCACACTCAAGAAGCTGCAGACACTGCTATTAAGACTATTGACGATGCAATAAGCGCAGTATCAACTGAAAGATCCAAGCTTGGTGCTGTACAAAACAGACTTGATCACACAATAAACAACCTGACAGCAACATCAGAAAACCTTTCAGCAGCTGAGTCCAGAATCAGAGATGTAGACATGGCTAAGGAAATGATGGAATTCACTAAGAATAACATCCTAAGCCAGGCAGCAACATCAATGCTTGCACAAGCTAACCAAATGCCACAATCAGTACTTCAGTTATTACAATAATTAACGCAAATTAGCACATAATATAAATCAAACTAGGCATGGATGCCAAATTAAATTCAAGGAGGAATAAAAATGAGAATTAACCAGAATATTTCAGCAATGAACACCTATTCTAGATTGACATCAGCAAACAACGCAAAAAGCAGCTCATTAGCAAAACTGTCATCAGGCCTTAGAATCAACAAAGCTGGCGACGACGCAGCAGGACTGGCAATATCCGAGAAGATGAGGGGCCAGATCAGCGGACTTAACCAGGCTGCTAAAAACGCACAAGATGGCATTTCACTAATTCAGACAGCAGAAGGTGCTCTTAACGAAACTCACTCCATACTTCAGAGAATGAGAGAGCTTGCAGTACAGTCTGCCAACGATACAAATACAGATAAAGACAGAGCAGAGATCCAGAAAGAAATGGATCAACTCTCAACAGAAATCACAAGAATAGCTAATGACACAGAATTCAACGAAAGAAAACTATTAAATGGCGAACTTGATGGAGATACTGCTAAAGACCACAAAGACCTGACATTCCACATTGGAGCCAATGATGGCCAGCACATGAAACTTACTATTGGTAGCATGAAATCCGAAGACCTTAAAGTAGAAATAAAAGGGACTTATCTTGCTGCTGATGGTGGGAAATTAGATATGGGTTCTGGAAATGTATACGTATATAAAAATGCCGATGATGTAGGCCATGAAGTCGCAGGTTTCTACATAGATGGTGGGGTTGATGATCCAGATGAACTATTCATCGCATACAGCGGAGCAATGCCAGATAATAATGCAGAATTATCTCTTGGAATAAACATTTCCACTCAGGAAGCAGCAGACACTGCTATAAAAACTATAGATACTGCAATAGGAGCAGTTTCCACTGAAAGATCCAAACTTGGTGCTGTTCAAAACAGATTAGATCACACTATAAACAACCTGACAGCGACATCAGAAAACCTTTCAGCAGCAGAGTCCAGAATCAGAGACGTAGACATGGCAAAGGAAATGATGGAATTCACTAAGAACAACATCTTAAGTCAGGCAGCAACATCAATGCTTGCACAAGCTAACCAAATGCCACAATCAGTTCTACAATTACTACAATAATACCTACAAAATTAAAATTGGACCGGGGTCATCCTCGGTCCTTATTTTAACACTATAATACACATTTCATGGTATAATTAAAGAAAAACCAAACGAGGTGATTTAATGGAACTGCACAATAATATGGAAGACCTTGTAATAAGACAGGTGGATTTGGCGATGAGCAGAACAGAAGGAATCTGCAAGTGTGATAAATGCAGAAAAGACGTTACAGCCATCGCACTAAACAATTTGCCTCCCAAGTATATAGTCACCGACCTGGGAGATGTTTACACGCGCTTAAAAGAAATGGAAACTCAGTATGTAGTAGATGTCGTCCGCGAAGTCACCAAAGCACTAGAAATCGTATCAAAGAATCCAATGCACTAAGGAAATTGACAATTGATACCCCTAGGGCACTTACGCAATTGACGATTGACAATGAAAAAGACAGTAGGGGCTAGCTTCGCTGGCCCGTTGTGAAAAGTATGAGGCCGGGCATTAGCCCTGCTTTTTTTTGTCGTTCTTCGATCGTTCCTCCCTCAGGATGTCAGAATTGTCTTATTCTTTCTGCTATTCACTGTTCACTATTCACTATTCACTATTCACTTACCAACTCTCCATTATCTTCTTAATCCGAGTCATTTGTGTTATATGTTCAATTCCGTAATTGTTGGAATCAATCTTAACAATCCTCTCTTTTATCCGATACTATACTTGTACTATATAACTGACAGGAGGCAACAAAATGAAGAACATGAAAATTAAAACGAAGCTGTTTCTATCTATAGGAGCATTTGTACTTGCGCTGTTTATCGCATTATCCTACCTTTCCGTAAACATCGCAACTGGATTGATATCGGATCAGGAGATTAAGGAAAATGAAATGCTTACTCATGCGATTGAGGCAAAGATGGAAAGTCAGATCGATGCTGCTAAGATGGCAGTTCTCACAATAGCAAATAACACCGAAGTGCAGCGTATGTTTGGCAGAAGAGACCGCGCTGGTCTTCTCACACTGCTTTTAGCTTCATACCAGGCAGTGGAAGCTGACGTTCCTCAGTTCCAGTTTCACCTGCCAGATTCAACATCTTTCTTAAGGCTACATATGCCAGAAAAATTTGGCGACAGTCTTAAGGATTTCAGGTACACAGTAAATGCAGCGAACGAAAGAGAAGAGCTGATTTCAGGCCTCGAAGAAGGCGTTGGTGGCTACGGCTTTAGAGTTGTAGTTCCAATGTATTACAACAGACAGCACACAGGCTCTGTAGAGTTTGCAGGAGACTTTGGAAAAGAGTTTCTCGCGGATATTAAAAATGTTTACGGTGGAGATTACTTTATATATGGTCTGAATCCTACTGAAGGAAACGGACTAATTGCAGGTACCCTTGAAGAGGATATTTGGGATATTATTTCTGAATATCAGAGTGAACTGACATCAGGTCAGCTTCACATGGAAAATTCAGCAGACAACAGAACTGGTATCGTGCTGATGCCGTTTAGAGACTACGAAGGTTCAGTTAAAGGTTACATAAAAATAGTTAAAGACAGAACCGAAGTACTAAATAGCTTAAGCACAATGCAGTATTTGATGTACGGACTATCACTTATTGCAGCGTTAATTGTAGCAGCTTTGGTATTTATTATCCTTTCTATAGTGTTGAAACCACTTGGAAAACTTGTTAAAGTCGCTGAAAGCATCGCAGATGGAGATTTGACTGTAGAAATAGAACAGGAAACACAAGACGAAGTTGGAGCTCTTCAGGGAAGCTTTAAGGCTATGGTTGAAAGCCTTAGAAAGCTTGTTGGAGACGTTGACTCTGCAGCACATGATACTGATGAATCCAGCAGAGTGCTTTCTACAAGCGTTGAAGAGGTAAGCGGACAGGTTCAGGGAATAAATCTATCAGTTGGACAGATAGCTGCTGGAATGGAAGAGATGAGTGCATCTATCGAAGAGATATCTGCTACAACTGAAGGAGTAAAGAATCAGGCTTCAGTTTTGGTTTCAAGAGCTGATGAGTCAAAGATTCAGGTTGATGAGATAGAGAAAAGAGCAGTATCCATGAAGGAAAGTGCAACAGACTCAAAGAATAATGCAAAGTCAATTTATGACGTAAAACAGCAGGAAATCCAAGGTGCAATTCAGGAGACGAAGATAGTTAGAGAAATAGCTGAAATGACAGACAAAATATCTCAGATTGCAGACCAGACTAATCTTCTGGCACTGAATGCAGCGATTGAAGCTGCCAGAGCTGGAGAACAGGGAAGAGGGTTTGCAGTTGTAGCTGACGAAGTAAGAAAGCTCGCTGAGTACTCAGATAACACAGCATCAGGTATTAAAGAAGTAATAGATAAGGTTATATCTGCAGTTGACAAGCTTACAGAAAATGCAGGAGAAATACTTGAATTTATAGATACAAAGGTAATCGATGACTACAACATGCTGGAGGATACAGGCGAAAAGTATGCGAAAGACGCAGAGCTGTTCAGACAGTTAATTGAAGAATTCTCAGAAGGATACCAGGAGATTTCACAATCTGTAATCGACGTTAATTCTGCAATAGAAGGTATTGCGGCAGTGGTTGAAGAGACCACAGCTTCCACGCAGGAAATAAGCGAAAACTCTGAAGAGACCACACGCGCACTTACCGAAGTTGAGAACACATCACAGAATCAGACAGAAATGGCACAGAATCTGTTGCAGCTCATTAGAGTGTTTAGAGTATAGTGAAAAATGCAGTGAATAAGTAACAATGAATAGTAGAGTTTTGTCATCCCGACCGAAGTGGAGGGATCTCAGCTTTAATTCATAGCTAATGGAGGGTGATTGTTTGAGAAAACGATGCATCCTCCATTAGCTATAAATGGACTAATTACTCAAGATCCTTCAGTCGTTCCTCCTTCAGGATGACAGTATTATCTTGTTTTTTGTTACTCACTATTCACTGTTACTTATTCACTTTCTTTCAATGTCATGTTATTATGTCCTTAAGAACGTTTTTAGGAGGTAACGCTGTGATTGACGTCAGGGAGCTTCTCAGGTTGTCCGTAGAAAAAAACGCATCCGACATATTCATAACTGTAGGGGTTGCCCCTACTCTTAAAATTGAGGGAACGCTGTACCCTCTGGATTACCCTCCGTTAAATCCAGACGAGACTGAAAAAATCGTTATGGAGCTATTCAAGCGAGAGGAAACCTATAATGAATATCTGGAGGACGGCGAGAACGACTTTTCTCTGTCACTTCAGGGAGTGGGAAGGTTCAGAATCGGCGTTTACTCTCAGAGGGGATCGATGTCTGCTGTAATCAGAGTTTTAGGATTCGACAAGAACGACAAACTGCTGGTACATAAACCTCAAGTCATATTAGATTTACACAAAGAGACCAAGGGGCTCATATTGATAACAGGTCCATCGGGCAGTGGTAAATCTACGACCATATCACAGATTGTCGACTTAATAAACCAGAACAGAAGTTGTCACATAATAACCTTGGAGGACCCAATTGAATACCTTCACAAACACGATAAAAGCATCGTAGACCAGAGGGAACTTGGACTGGATACTAAATCCTACAGCAAGGGACTTCGAGCTGCCATGAGGCAGGCACCAGACGTAATCCAAGTAGGAGAAATGAGAGACCCAGAGACCATAGAGGAATCTCTTACAGTGGCAGAAACTGGACATCTCGTAATATCGAGCCTGCACACGCTGGGGGCAGCAAAGACCCTCGACAGGATAATCGACGTGTTTCCTTCAAATAAACAGCAGCAGATAAGGTATCAGTTGTCCACTGAGCTGGTTGCAATCGTATCTCAGCAGCTTATTCCGTCTCATAAATACGGCAGAGTACCCGCCTTTGAGATAATGCTTCCAACTCCTGAGATTAGAAAGCTCATCCGCGAAGAGAGACTTCAGGAAATCGAGATGATACTTAAAGAGAGTGACCAAGATGGGCTTCTCGGAATGGACGTCAGCATTGCTAAGCTGTTGCACGAAGGAAAAATTGAAGAGGAAAATGCTATTAAGTATTCCATTGATAAAGAGGTAATAATGAAATACATTAGCGAACTAAAATAATTTTTTAAAAATGAATACGCCTTTTTCACCGCATGAAACAGCGGAACGAAGCTGTTTCATAGGATGAAAGGGCGTTTTTTATTGCTCAAAAAGATGGTTTTAGTCAAAATATATGTCAAAATTTCCTTAAAAAATATATTAATCAGCCGATAAGAAAGTAAGATGCAAAATCTGCATCCGTACGAGGGGAGTGTTACGACATGTACGAATTTGACTATTCTGATGGCTGCAAATCTGAAGAACCTGGTCAGGATTCTGATAACCTGATAGCCATATTTGACCTGTCCACAGAGAGAATTGAGTATATATCTCAGGGACTGAAGGTCTTTTTAGGTTGCGCTCCCAATGACATGACGCCATCCATAGAGGAATTTTTCCCCGACTGGAGGGATTCTGTCACAGGCAGCGGCTTAGAAGCTGATAGCTGGGTTAAGTTTCCAAAGAATATAATTTCCATAAAGAGGAACGGTAGAATTGCAGAGGTCGATATAAATCTGGTAAACGGACCGCTGGGCAATCACCTTGTTCTTGTGGTAAACGAGGCAAATACCATAAGTGCACAGGATGCAGTTCTTGAACAGGTATTTTTCTCTTCACAATATGCGGTGGCGTTAATCGATAGGGATTTTAACTGTATAGGAATCAACAGTCACTTTACAGAGCTGTTTAATTACACATTCGATGAGATTCACGGGAAGTCCATAAAGCTTATAGCCCCTGATGCACTAGCAAGGGAAATGGAATCGAATTTCAGCGCTATAAATTCAGGTAAGATTGTAAAATCAAGAGGACTTAGGCTGCCAAAGGGCGGACTGCCAATTGAACTCGACATACTTGGATATCCCATAGTCCACGGAAACAGAGTTGAAAGCACATTTATGCTCTATGTGAGGCCTTCATATAAGAACAGGCACCCTGGTTATACCAGCCTGTTGAGCGCTGTAGGCAACGAGTACGTAAGAGAAAATCCACCAGTGCATGCACCAGTTATAGACTTAAAGACTACAGACTGGCTGACTGGATTTTACAGTAGAACCACATTTATTGAGACTTTGGAGCAGACAGTAGAGCGAGTGAAAAACGTCGGCGGAAAGCTGGCACTTATGGCGATAGATATTGAGAACTTTAAGGAGATAAACGACTCTCTGGGTCACGTTACTGGCGATGAAATTCTTGCTTCGCTGGGAAGAAGGATATCTGCTGTAATTCCGAATGACTCTCTCGTATCCAGATTTAACGGCGACGACTACTTTGTGTCGTTTCTGTTTGACGATTACGATGAGGTTAAGAAGATTGCAGGCGACATACTGGAAATGTCCGAGGCTCCTTACGATATTGGACATTCATCTGTGCATCTTAAGGTAAATATTGGAGTTTGCTACATACCAGACCACGCAACAGATGTGCAGACGGCTATAAGATATGCAAACATAGCAGAGTACAGGACCACAAAGCAGGGAAATGAGAGAATAAGCTTCTATTCAGAAGAGATGTCTGCTGAAATAGAAGATAATTTCTATATAACAAACTTTCTGATGGAAGCAATCGAAAGAAACGAGCTTTCCATGCACTATCAGCCCATAATTGACCTGACAACAGATAAAATTATAGGGGTTGAAGCCCTAATGAGATGGAAGAACAAAGTCCTGGGCGACGTTTCTCCAGACAGGTTTATTCCCGTTGCGGAAAAATCGGGGAAAATATATGAGATGGGCGAATGGGCGCTTGAAGAAGTATGCAGGCAGATAATGCACTGGAAATCGAGGAATATCGATAATATACACGTCTCCGTAAACGCAAGTATCAAGCAGCTTGAAAAGAGAGATTTTGCAGAAAGGTGTATAGGACTGATAGACAAGTACGGTGTAGATGCCAGATCTATTGAAATAGAAATAACAGAGAGCGTTTCAACAGGAGATGTAGCATCTATTGTAAGGAATCTGAGAGGCCTTAAGCAAAAGGGATTCAGCATCGCCATGGACGACTTTGGAACAGGGTTTTCTTCACTAGGACAGCTTGAAGTGTTTGAGTTGGATAAGCTGAAAATAGACAAGATATTTGTAGACGGCATGGTATCCGACCCAAGAAAACAAAATCTTGTCAAGGCTATAATAGCCATGGCTGGAAGCCTTAACCTTCAAGTTGTCGCCGAGGGAATTGAGGAAAAGGAACAGCTTGAATACCTAAAGCGATTTGGTTGTGAACTGGGACAGGGCTACCTATTCAGCAGACCGTTGCAAAAGGACAGGTTCGAAGCTTTCTACTGGAAGTTTGAGTGTTAACAATTATATTGATTTGGATGGAGTGAACTGATTTGAAGAGTTTGAAGACAAAATTAACGTTATTATTTTCAGTAATTATGATTATTGCATCACTACTTCTTGGAGTGATCGCCAACTTTACCAGCAGTGGAGCATTGCAAAGAGAAGCCGAAATGGCTATGAGCTCCGTTGCCAGAGAAGCAGCAAGGTATACAGAGGCGAGAATAAATGCAGTTTTAAGCACTTTGGAAGCAACTGCAATGTCTGCCGATATATTGTCAATGGACTGGGACAGACAACAACCTGCCCTTAGGCGAATGGTTAAGGATACAGATTTTCTAGATTTAGCTGTAGTTAAACCCAATGGCACAGCTACCTACAGTGAAGGCAACACCGCAGAACTGGGCGACAGAGAATACGTGCAAAAAGCATTTCAAGGAAATGCAAATGTATCTGACATAATACTTAGCAAGGTTACTGGAGAACTGGTTCTGATGTATGCAGTTCCAATTGAAAAAGATGGGGTAGTAAAGGGTGCACTAATTGGCAGGAGAGATGGGACAGCCCTTTCAGACATCGTAGACGTGACAACCTATGGAGATGGCGGCTACGCGTATATGGTAAATAAAAAGGGTACTGTAATAGCCCACGTCAACAGACAATTAGTTCTCGACGAATACAACCCGATTGAAGCTGCAAAAGAAGACAAAGATTTGATTGCATTGGCTCAACTTATTGAGAGGATGCCAGTTGAAAAATCAGGTATAGATAAATACAGGTTCCAGGGAGCAGATAAGTACGGCAGCTTCCAGGCTGTAGAGGGAACCGAATGGACCTACGTAATCTCTGCTGAGGTTTCGGACGTGTTGAAGGAAGTAGCTGCTCTCAGAAGGAATCTGATTATTGCAGCTCTTGGAGTAATTGCCATAAGCATAGTATTGGCAAATGTAATCGGAAGGTCAATAACTAAGCCAATTATTAGTATGGTTGGAGTTTCTGGAAGAATTGCAGAATTAGACTTAACCACAGAAATAGACGATGTATATATGAATATGAACGATGAGGTTGGAGACCTTGCCCGCTCCATGGAACATCTGACGACGAGCCTTAAGGGATTTGTCGGCAATGTATCAGAAGCATCTGAACTTGTTTCCAGTTCTTCAGAAGAGCTGATGGCATCATCTGAGCAATCTGCAGCAACAGCTCAGGAAGTTACTAGAAACGTTGAAAATATCGCTGCAGGCGCTGCTGACCAGGCGAGAGATCTGGATCAGGGAACAGAAAAAGTAAGTCAGCTCGCTTATGCACTGGGCAAGAACCATGAAAACGTAGACGAAATGACTAACGCTCTAGGAAAGGCAAATGTGCTGATAGAAGAAGGACTAAAGGAAATTGAAGAGCTCAGCAGCATAACCAACGAGAGCAGAAGAGCTACCGATGATATTAAGGTAGTAATCGACAAGACCAACGCCAGCGCAGAGAGCATAGGAAAGGCGAGTGAAGTTATATCCAGTATTGCAGAGCAGACAAACCTTCTGGCTCTAAACGCAGCAATTGAAGCAGCAAGGGCAGGAGAGGCAGGAAGAGGATTTGCAGTAGTAGCTGAGGAAATCAGAAAGTTAGCTGAACAGTCTGCTATATCCACAAGTCAAATTGACGAAGTGGTTAAGGAACTTCAAGGCAACTCTGCAGAGGCAGTGTCAACAGTGACTAGAGTAGGAGAAATATCCCTTGAACAGGATGCAAAGACTACAGCCAGCAGAGACAAGTACTTTAACATATATGAGTCCGTTAAAGAGGTTATGGATGCTGTGAAGAGCATCAGTGAGTCTGGCGAAGAGATGAATGCCATAAAAGACGTCATAACAGACCTGTTTACCGAGCTGTCTGCCATCGCTGAAGAGAACTCAGCTTCCTCCCAGGAAGTTTCAGCATCAATGGAAGAGCAGACTGCATCTGTTGAAGAAATCGCAGGTTCCAGCTCAGAACTGGCAAGACTTGCAGCACAGTTACAAGACGAAATATCAAGATTTAAATATTAGAGAAAACGCCTGCTGACACCCGCCGGACAGCCTCCTTCCCGGTGGGTTCAGTATTTTTTGGCATATGTTTTTTAAACTACTTTGAAGTTACCATTGTACTGTAGCATTCATAATGTTATAATTTTTTAGATGAGAGAAACTTTTAAATCAGTCCGGAGAGGCTGGAAAGGAGATTGATTATGACAGAACATGCCGCTAAGAAACAAATGACTACGGAAAACGCATTGACGTTAAACGCAAGGAAGACGGTACTGGCTTTGCAGCACCTGATTGCAATGTTTGGTGCGACCGTACTGGTTCCGATTATTACCGGAATGAATCCTTCAATAGCACTTTTATCAGCAGGAATGGGAACGCTGATTTTTCACCTCTGTACAAAGGGAAAGGTTCCTGTATTCCTTGGTTCATCCTTCGCATTTATCCCCGTAATTTTAACAGTTAAAGAGCTTTTTAATGGAGATCTGGCATATGCCCAAGGTGGTATTATAGTTGCCGGATTAATTTATGTCATCATATCTTTTTTAATAGAGAGAATAGGCGTGGATACAATAAAGAAATTTCTTGCACCACAGGTAATCGGACCAATGATTATGGTAATAGGATTAAACCTTATACCGACTGCATATGATATGGCGAGCCAGAACCTTTATATAGCAGTATTTACACTGGGAACTGCGCTGGCAATTACATTCTTAGGTAGAGGGTTTGTAAAGCAGCTTTCAATCCTTATTGCTGTAGTTGCAGGATATGCGGTTTCATATAAAATTGGTCTGGTAGACCCGTCAATTGTTGCAAACGCAAAACTAATAGCGATGCCAGCTTTTACTCTTCCTAAGTTTGACCTTGGAGCAATAGCGATTATTGCACCAGTAACACTGGCAGTTTTCATGGAACACTTAGGCGACATAACTACAAACGGTCAGGTAGTAGGTAAAGACTTTATTAAAGACCCTGGACTAAACAGAACCCTTTTGGGAGACGGTCTGGCAACTACATTTGCGGCGCTAATCGGCGGACCAGCAAACACAACCTACGGCGAAAATACAGGAGTTCTTGCAATAACAAAGAACTACGACCCTTCAATTTTAAGACTTGCAGCAGTATTTGCAGTAGTTTTGGCCTTCGTAGCAAAGATAGGCTCTGTTCTTTCCAGCATCCCAGTAGCTGTTATGGGCGGTATCAGCATGATGCTTTTCAGCATGATTGCTCTGATAGGCGTAAAGACCATAAAAAACAGCGAAGTTAAAATGAACTGGAAAAACCTAATCGTAATGGGAACTATTCTTGTGCTTGGAATGTTCAGCGCACAGCTTAGTGCAGCACTTGGATTCACCATTGGAATACCAGTAAACGAAACAGTACAAATAACAGGACTTAGCTTTGCAGCGCTTGTGGGAATTATCCTGAACGCTGTGCTTAACAGATAGATAGTATTTTGTCGGAAACCCCATAGGAGTGATCGGCATGGGTAACAGAGTTATTGTAATCGGAGGCGGAGCCTCTGGAATGATTGCATCTATAGTTGCCGCAAGGCATGGAGCAGAGGTAACCCTCCTAGAGAAAAACGACAGGGTGGGTAAAAAGCTTCTTGCGACAGGCAACGGAAGGTGCAACTACACAAATGAAAATATGAGCTTAAATAGCTTTCACGGAGCGGACAGAGATTTTATCGGTACCGCTCTTTCCACATTTGGAAGAAATGACGTCTTAGAATTCTTTGAGCGGCTTGGGATAGTGCCTGCCTCCGAGGATGGCGGCAAGATATTTCCATTATCGTTTCAGAGCTCGTCGATGCTTGATGTGCTGAGGTACGAAATTGAAAGAAGTGGCGTAAATCTCAGAACAGAGTCTCATGTTTCAAAGGTTGTAAAGGATAAGAAATTCAAAGTATATCTTAAGGATGGAGAGGTACTTGAAGCTGACAGAGTGATCCTTGCCACAGGCGGAATGGCAATGCCAGTATCCGGGTCAGATGGAAATGGGTATTCAATTGCACGAGCATTTGGACATAAGGTAACTTCTGTGACGCCTTCTCTAGTACAGCTTAAACTAAAAAGCGACAGATTGAAGGCGATGAACGGCATTAAATTTGACGGGAAAGTATCTTTGTTTGTAGAAGGAAAGCTCATTAGAGAGGATATTGGAGATGTACTGTTCACCGATTACGGAATCAGTGGACCGCCAATACTACAGCTCAGCCGCGAGGCAGTAATAGCATCCGAAACAGGGAAACATGCTGTGGTTGCTGTTGCAATAATAAGAGGTAGAACTAAGGAAGAACTTGCAGATTACCTAAAGAAGAGATTTGACTGGATGCCTGAAAAGAGACTTGAAGAAGCTCTCATAGGCATGATAAACAAGAAACTAATAATTCCACTGCTAAAGGAATCGAACATAGACAAGGATATTCTGGCAGAAGATTGCACAGATGATACCATAAATAAACTGTCAGATATGCTTACAAAGTGGGAATTCCAGGTTACTGGTCACAAGGGCTGGGGACAGGCACAGACAACAGCAGGAGGTGTCGACACAGATTCAGTTGAGCCACTTACCATGGAATCAAAACTTGTAAAGGGGCTGTATTTTACGGGTGAGCTTCTGGATGTCGACGGTGACTGTGGAGGATATAATCTGCAGTGGGCATGGACCAGTGGCTATATAGCCGGAAAGGCTTCAAATTCTAAATAAATGTTGAAAATTACAGCAAATAGGTCTATGATTAAAGAGGACTGCCGATACTTTTTGACATTTTGGAGGAAATTATGCTTGGACTGAGAAAAAAACTAGAAGAGCTTGAAAACATAAATAAACCCATAAGAGTAGGTTTAATTGGAGCGGGACTTATGGGGAAAGGTCTTGTGAGCCAGTTGATGAGAGTTCGTGGAATGGAACCTTCTGTTGTCGTCAGCAATAAGATTGCAGACTGCATAAAAGCATTTGAGCTTGCTGGTGTGCCAAAGGAAAGAATAGTGACTGCTGACTCTGCCAAGGAAATAGATAAAGCTATTGAAAATGGTAAATTTGCCGTACTTGAAGATTACCATACTGCAGTTGAGGCTGGACTTATAGATGTTATTGTCGATGCAACAGGTGTACCTGAAGCTGGGGCTGGCATAGCTTTTGAATCCATAAGAAATCAAAAGCACATAGTCATGCTTAATGTGGAAGCAGACGTAGTTGTTGGACCATATCTCAATAGCCTGGCTAAAAAAGCATGTGTGGTGTACACTGGATCAGCAGGAGACGAGCCTGGTGCTGTAATGGAGCTTTACGACTTTGCAAAAGCATCTGGATTTGAGGTGCTGGCAATAGGCAAGGGTAAAAATAATCCACTGGACAGGTACATAACACCTCCGCAGGTCGAAGGGAGAGCCTATAATTCAGGGCTCAAACCGTCGAGACTGGTGTCCTTTATTGATGGAACCAATACAATGGTAGAAATGGCAGCTATGTCAAATGCCACAGGATTTTTACCTGATATAAGAGGTGGGCATGGACCGCACACATATGTAGAGGAGCTTCCTGAAGTGTTCTCCCTTAAAAAAGACGGAGGCATACTCAATAGGTATGGAATAGTCGACTATGCATTTGGAATTGCACCAGGAGTGTTTGCAATAATTACGACTGATAGTCCATTGGTGCACGGTGAGATGAACTTCCTTAAGATGGGAGCAGGACCAAACTACGTGCTGTTCAGACCATATCATCTGACGAGCCTTGAAACTCCAATTTCTATCGCAAAGGCTGCAATATATAAAACCGGGTCTATAGTGCCTGAGAAGCCTGTTCCTGTATCTGAAGTCATTGCAATTGCAAAGAAAGATCTGAAGAAGGGCGAGAGCTTTGACGGAATCGGAGAACATAGTGTATATGGCTCCTTAGATAGCTATCAGACAGCCAGAACTGAAGGTTTTGTGCCTATAGGATTAATCAATTCCAACGCCAAGGCAAAGCGCGATATATCAAGAGATGAGATAATAACCTACGATATGATAGACTTGGACGAAACAACTGAAGTATTCAGGCTGAGAAAGCTTATGGAGCGCTCTCACCAGGTATTGACAAAATAGGAGTATTCGAGTATATTTATACACAAGTGAAATTAAATAGAGACTTTGAAGGGAAGAGTAACTGAGACCAGGCATTAAAGAGAGACGGTCACATTGGTGAAAGACCGCCGTGATGGCAACAGTGAAAATCACCCCTGAGTTCGCCGCCTGAATTGTTTAAGGCGTCGCGCAAATACTTTTGCGTTATAGTTAAATGAGAGACAGAGTAATCTGTAATATGGGTGGTACCGCGATATTTCGTCCCTGAGTCATTGACTTAGGGACTTCTAATTTTTAAAAAGGAGAGATGACTGTGAAAAGATTCAAAGAGCTGTCCAACGAACCTGTAAAAGACAGAGAAGGATCAGTTTCCGAATACTGGAAAGAGATCGACTTGTTGCACAGGTCAGTTGAGACGAGGACACCTGACAAGACATATATCTTTTACGAAGGCCCGCCTACAGCTAACGGCAAGCCAGGGATACACCACGTTATGGCGAGGACACTTAAAGACCTTACCTGCAGATACAAGACCATGCAGGGTTATCAGGTAAAGAGAAAAGCCGGGTGGGATACCCATGGGCTGCCAGTTGAGATCGAAGTTGAAAAGCAGCTTAACTTAATGGATAAGCACGACATCGAAAACTTCGGGCTTGAAGAATTCAATGCAAAGTGCAGGGAGTCCGTATGGGAATATGAAAAACTTTGGAGAGAGATGACTGAAAGGATGGCATATCTGATAGATATGGACGATCCTTATATAACTTTGGATGACGACTATATTGAGTCAGTCTGGTGGATACTGGATAAATTCTTTAAAGAGGGATATATCTACGAAGGACACAAAATATTGCCGTACTGTGCAAGATGTGGTACAGGGCTTGCTTCACACGAGGTAGCTTTGGGTTATGAAGAAATTAAGTCTGAAACTGTAGTAGTTAAATTTAAGCTGAAAGACAAAGACGAGTATTTTCTGGCATGGACCACAACTCCTTGGACACTGCCTTCAAACGTCTGCGTAACTGTGCACCCTGACGTCGTGTATGCCAAAGTAAGAAAAGATGGCGAAGTGTATTATCTTGCAAAAGATTTGGCTAATGCTGTTCTGGGCGAAGACTATGAAGTATTGGAAGAGATGAAGGGAAAAGAGCTTGAGCACATTGAATACGAGCAGCTTATCCCATTTATAAATGTTCCTGGAAAAGCCTTCTATGTAACTCTTGGAGACTATGTTACAACTGAAGACGGAACTGGAATAGTCCACACAGCTCCAGCCTTTGGAGAAGACGACTACAATACTGGCCAAAAATATGGACTTGCTGTTGTAAACCCAGTATCTGAAGATGGGAAATTTATTGGCACTCCATGGGAAGACATGTTCGTCATGGACGCAGATAAGGACATCATCCAGTGGCTGAAGGAAAACGGCAAACTGTTTAAGAAAGAAAAGATGGCACATAATTATCCACACTGTTGGAGATGCAGAACTCCACTATTATATTACGCTAAGCCATCCTGGTACATCGAGATGACTAAGCTGAGAGACCAGTTAGTTGCCAATAACAATAGTGTAAACTGGTTCCCACCATTTGTCGGTGAAAAGAGGTTTGGAAACTGGCTTGAAAACGTAAACGACTGGGCTATTTCCAGAAATAGATATTGGGGAACTCCATTCCCAATCTGGAGATGCGACGATTGTGACCACGTGGACAGCATCGGTTCAAGACAGGAACTAAAAGACCGTGCGATCGAAGAAGTAGACCTTGGTATGGACCTTCACAGGCCATATATTGATGAAATACACTTAAATTGTCCTCATTGCGGCGGAAGGATGACCAGAGTAACTGAAGTTATAGACTGCTGGTTTGACAGCGGTGCTATGCCATTTGCTCAGCATCATTATCCATTTGAGCACAAGGACGACTTTGACACACTGTTCCCTGCAGACTTTATATGCGAGGGGATTGACCAGACCAGAGGATGGTTCTATTCACTTATAGCTATTTCAACATTTGTCATGGGGCAGTCACCATATAAGAATGTACTGGTAAATGACCTTGTACTGGACAAAGAAGGCAAGAAAATGTCCAAATCAAGAGGGAATACAGTAGATCCATTTGATCTGTTCGACAGGTACGGAGCAGACGTTCTGAGATGGTATCTGATGTACGTTTCACCACCATGGACACCTACCAAGTTTGATGAAGAAGGACTTAAGGAGACAGAATCCAAGTTCTTCAGAAGCATCAGAAACGTATACAATTTCTTCTCATTATATGCAAACACAGACGACGTAGACCCAAGAGAGTTCTTCGTACCTTACGAAGACAGACCAGAGATTGACAGATGGATTCTTTCCAAGTTCAACACTCTGCTGGCTGAATCAAATGAAAATATGGACGTATTTGAACTGACAAGAACAGTAAGAGCAATTCAGGAATTTGTAATAGAAGACCTTTCCAACTGGTACATCAGAAGGAACAGAAGAAGATTCTGGTCTACAGAGCTTGACGACGACAAGAAGTCAGTTTACAACACAACTTATGAAATACTAGTAGACTTATGCAAGATAATTGCACCATTTGTACCGTTCATTTCAGAAGAGCTTTACAGAAACCTGACTGGCGGAGAGTCTGTCCACATTGATTACTATCCAAAGGGAAATCCTGAGTTGGTAGATGAAGCTCTGGTCGAGAAGATGGACCTTGTTAGAGATTTGGTTGCATTGGGCAGAGCATCAAGAGAAAACGTCAGGATTAAGGTAAGACAACCATTAAGTGAAGTTGTAATAGATGGCAAGTACGAGGAAATGATTTCAGACCTTGTACCCCTTATAAAAGAGGAATTAAACGTGAAAGAAGTCGTATTTGAAAAAGACCTTTCACAGTTTATGAACTACTCTATGAAACCTAACTTTAAGGAAGCAGGACCACATCTGGGACCAAAGATCAAATCTTTTGGAAAGCTTCTTGCAGAATCTGATGCTAAGGAATTGGCTGAAAAGCTGGAGAGCGAAGGTAAGGTAGTTATGAACATTGACGGCGATGACGTTGAAATTGCCAAGGACTTTGTCCAGGTGACAATTTCTTCTAAAGAAGGGTTCAATGTGGTAATGGAGGACAATCTGTTCGTCATCTTGGATACTTCACTTACTAAAGAGCTTCTAAACGAAGGTTATGCCAGAGAGTTTATCTCGAAGGTACAACAGATGAGAAAGGGCAACGGATACGAGATTCTGGATACCATAAAGATATATTACGACGGACCAGAAGACATAGTTGCAGCAGTGAAAGAATACGAGGAGTTCATTAAGGCAGAAACTTTAGCGACAGATATAATATCTGAATCTAACACAGATTATGAAAGACAAGACTTAAATGGACTAGAAACAGGATTAAAACTAGAGAAGAATTAAAAATGGCAGCCTACGGGCTGCCTATTCTTTTACCTAAATCTATAGAATTTGGTGTGACGATTGAATCGTAAACCCATATATTGACGCCATTTAGCCTTGCTTCTTCAAGGGCTTCGGCAAAATTGGGATCCATCTGTGAATTTGCTGTAAAAGATGTTGGACCTTTCATTTGAACAAGAAAGAACACATTTGCATCATATCCCTCTTCTTTTGCCTTGATTAATTCCAGTAGATGCTTTGCGCCTCTTTCGGTTGGAGCATCTGGAAACATCGCAGTCCCATCATTTTCGAGAGTAACTCCCTTAACTTCAACAAAGCCTTTTTTGTCTCCATCCTCAAAGTAGATATCAAACCTTGAGGAATTATACTTTGCCTCTCGTTTTACAAACGGAGAAACTGCAATTTCAGAAAGCAATCCTGCCATCAGAGCTTCAGCAACCACCTGATTGGGCACCTGAGAGTCCATATTTACCAGCATATCGCCTTTCATAACTGCGATTAGAGAATACCTGGTCTTTCTGTTTGCATTTTTACCATGGTCTTCTAGGTACACAGTTACACCAGAAATTAATAATTCTCTGCATCTGCCTGTGTTTTTTACATGTGCAGAGACGGTAATTCCATCTATCATTACCTTAGCAATAAACCTGTTTGGTCTTTCCAAAAAAACTCCTTCTACAACGACTGAATAATGCATTGAGTTCCTCCTTATGCTACAATATAATTAAGCTTAACACATCCGGAACAAAAATTACATACCACAAGAAAACACAGGAGGAGAATATGAAACTAAGAAAACATATAATATTTTTAACTGTCATATTATTACTTGTAGGAGTAATATTTACAGGCTGTAGTGCACCTGTCGAAAATAATGAGCAGGAAGATGTAATAATTGAAACAGTTATAGATGAAAATGGGATATTCTCTGATACCGAGAGCGTGGCATTATATATTCATACATATGGCAAGCTCCCCAAGAACTTCCTTACAAAATCTGAAGCATCAGAAGCAGGATGGGATCCGCAGAAAGGGAATCTATGGGAAGTTACAGAGGACATGTCCATAGGCGGTGACCGATTTGGAAACCGAGAAGGACTACTGCCTAAAGAAGAAGGAAGAATCTATTACGAGTGTGACGTGAACTATTCAGGTGGGTTCAGGGGAAGTGAAAGGATTGTCTATTCTAATGATGGTCTCATATTCTACACAGGCGACCACTACGAATCCTTTGACCAGCTCTATTAGGAGGAAAACATGAAGACAGTACTGATAGACTATACAAAATTTCACAAGAAAGATGAGTTTCATCCTTATTTCAGGGATAAGCTGGGAGTAGTAGGATATTTCGGCAACAACCTGGATGCATTGTGGGATGCAATGAGTCATATTAAAGATGACTTTAGAATATGCGTGTACAACTGGGAAGAAGCAGACGAAGGCAGCGGGGAAGAATACGCAAGGTCTGTAATAAAGACACTGCGAGAGCTGTCTGAATACAATTCACACATCAGACTCGATTTTGTCAGCATATACAGAATATATTAACCCTCGGGGTCAGTCCCCGCGGGCCATTTAGGAGGAGACATATGAGCAAAGATTTATTGAGAGTAAACCTACCGCTACAGGTAGCAATGCAATTTGTTAAGGACGGTCAGAAGTCTGATCTAGTACATGAGGAAATACTGGATTTTGGGAATGGCAAGCTTTCTGGAACACTAATATTTGAGAAGTATTACTTTAGAGCTGAGAATAGAGCTGCGCTGATAGTCCTTTTTGACAATCTCAAAGATTACACAGAAATCAGAGTAATTTCTACAGGCAGTACCCAGGGAATATTTTTGAAGATCGACTGGGGGGCAGCGGACGATTTTGCTTCAAGCGTAAGAAAGACGTTAAAGAACCATCTTGTATAAAGGATGATGTAAATGAGCAGTATAGAAACATTAAGAGAAAAAATCAGAAATAGCGACAACATAGTATTTCTTGGTGGGGCAGGGGTGTCAACTGAAAGTGGCATACCGGATTTCAGGTCAGCCACAGGACTTTATTCTAAAGAGCGCAGAACTACAATAGCACCTGAAGAGATGATTAGCTACAGCTTTTTCATGAGACATATGGATGAGTTTTACGACTACTACAAGAAGAACCTGATATACTCAGATGCAAAGCCCAACAAAGCCCACCTTGCACTGGCAAAGCTTGAAGAAGATGGCAGAGTCCGTGCAGTCATAACTCAGAACATAGACGGGCTACATCAATTGGCTGGCTCAAAGAATGTTTTGGAGCTTCACGGTTCAGTTCACAGGAATTACTGCATGAGCTGTGGGACTACCTATGGGCTTGATCACATACTTAAATCTGAGGGTGTACCTAAGTGTACAAAGTGCGGAGGCGTAGTAAGACCTGATGTTGTGCTATATGAAGAAGGGCTCGACATGAACGTGCTTAACAGGGCAGTTGACTATATCTCCAAAGCAGACATAATGATAATTGGAGGAACTTCTCTGAATGTATACCCTGCTGCAGGACTTGTTGAGTACTTTAGGGGCGACAGCCTGGTGCTTATAAACAAGAGCGAGACAAACTACGACCACAGAGCCGACTTCATATTCAGAGATAGTATAGGAAGCGTTATGGAGGAACTTGCAAAGTGATTGAGATAACAGAGCTTGAAGCATTTTTACAGAATATTTTTAATGAGAGACTGCTTTCAAAAGCAGTTCTTAGCACCCCTATGAAAAAGAATTCTGAAGGTCCTAAGAAAATAGCGATTAAACCTTTTGAAACAAAGGGAGAGGTAAAATATCAGCTTGAAAGCTACTTTGAAAATAAAGTTTTCCACGAAAATCTCAGTCCAGAAGAGGCGTCAGAGCGAGCTTACCGACTTCTGACTGAGAGCTTCAGGCAGGGAGATTTCAAATTGACAACAGGTGAATTCCAGGTATTAACCAGCAAGAAAAGGATTTCTAGAATAAAAGAGATATCTTCCAAAGCGCATTTATTAGACCTCAGTCACAACAGAGAAAAGAATTATATAATTCGTGAAGGTGAACCTGTAGATTTTTTAATTCACCTTGGAGTAATGGCACCAGATGGAACAGTTTACAGAAAGAAATACGATAAATTCAGACAGATAAACAAATTTCTTGAACTTGCAGACGATGTTGCTGATTCGCTAAAAGATAGAGATGTTATAAATATTGTTGACTTTGGCTGTGGTAAAAGCTATCTTACATTTGCCTTGTACTATTATCTGACGTCAATCAAAGATAAGAAGGTATCAATAATTGGAATGGACCTTAAACAGGATGTAATAGACTTCTGCAACAAAACTGCAGAAGAACTGAATTACGAAGATTTACAGTTCCTATGTGGTGATATCAAGGATTTTAATCCGTCAGGAAAAGTAGATATGGTTGTAACACTTCACGCCTGTGACATTGCGACAGACATAGCACTTGCAAATGCAGTCAGGTGGGGAGCAGAAGTAATTATGTCAGTACCATGCTGTCAACATGAACTATTTGATAAAGTTGAGAACAAAGAGCTAAGCGCAATGCTTAAACACGGGATTATAAAGGAAAGGCTAAGTGCGTTAATAACTGATAGCCTACGGGGCAGTGCTCTGGAAGTTCTAGGCTACAGCGTGCAGATTCTTGAATTTATAGATATGGAACATACACCAAAGAACATAATGATCAGAGCAGTCAAGGGACATAAGCCCTTCAGAAAAGAGAAAGTTGCTGAATACAGGGCTCTTAAAGAAGCATGGGGACTTGACGATATATTTATTGAGAATTACATGGGTGACATGTTTAAAATATACTAATTTTATACCGGAGGGGTCTAAATGGAGCAGGATAAAATATTAATTATCGATATGGGAAGCACAAGGAATGCATATATAGCAAGAGAAATCAGAGAACTGGGAGTATTTACAGAAATACACCCTCACGACATGACAGAGGAAGAGCTTTCAAGAATATCAAATATTAAAGGAATTATTTTAAATGGCGGAGTAAACAGAGTTGTAGACGGAGTTGTAATCAAAGAATCTGATGCAATCAGAAATCTTGGAGTACCAATATATTCTGCAGACCACGATGGTTCAGCACCCTGGCCAGAGGATGAAAACGAGAGAAAAGAAGAAATGAAAGAATTTGTGTTTGGCAAATGTAAAGCTGAACGAAACTGGAGTATAGACAACTTTATTGCAGAACAGCTTAAGGAAATTAAGGCTCAGGTTGGTGACGGGCATGTACTATTGGCGCTTTCAGGCGGAGTGGATTCTTCCGTAGTAGCTGCGCTCCTTATAAAAGCCATAGGAAAACAACTGACATGTGTACACGTCAACCACGGACTCCTAAGAAAGGGAGAGCCTGAAGAGGTAGTCAGAGTTTTTGGAGATGAAATGGGCGCAAACCTTGTTTATGTAGACGCATCCGAAAGATTCCTAACTAAGCTTGAAGGAGTTGCAGATCCTGAGGAAAAGCGAAAGATAATTGGAACTGAGTTTATAAGAGTATTTGAGGATGAAGCGAGAAAACTGACAGATGTGAGATTTTTAGCCCAGGGGACCATATATCCTGATATTGTGGAGTCCGGCACAAAGACTGTTAAAGCAGTTAAAAGTCATCACAACGTAGGAGGACTGCCAGAAGACCTGCAGTTTGAACTAATAGAGCCTCTAAAAATGTTGTTCAAAGACGAAGTTAGAGAATGTGGACTTGCACTTGGATTGCCAAAATCTATGGTATTCAGACAGCCGTTCCCAGGTCCAGGACTAGGAGTTAGATGTATTGGAGCAATCACAAAAGACCGTTTAGAAGCAGTTAGAGAATCCGATGCAATACTGAGAGAAGAATTTGCTGTAGCAGGACTTGAAGGCAAAGTCTGGCAGTATTTCACAGTGGTGCCCGATGTTAAATCAGTAGGAGTGAAAGACCACAAGAGAAGCTTCGAATGGCCAGTAGTCATCAGAGCCGTCAACACAGTAGACGCAATGACCGCAACCATCGAGAGAATACCTTACGATATCCTAGATAAAATAACACACAGAATAACCCACGAAGTAAAAGGAGTCAATAGAGTACTGTACGATCTGACACCAAAACCAGCAGGAACAATTGAATGGGAGTAGGACCTACGGCGATAGGGAATAACATCTTCCAAGAACTTGTAGGGGCTAGCTTTGCTGGCCCGATTGGCTAAAGTTGTATTCTGCCAGAGTTGGCGAGGCTTTTGGCAACTGAAAGTGTCCAAAAGTCCGCAACTTACGGCTGAGTAAGACCTACGGCTGAGCGATGACTTACTGCGCTGGAATGACATCTTCCAGGTATTTGTAGGGGCTAGCTTTGCTGGCCCGATTGAAGTAATAACCCAAAATGTACTGTACAATCTGACACCAAAACCAGCTAGAACAATTAAGTGGGAGTAAATATTTAGGAGGGAATTAAAAACATGGAAACAGCAGTTCATTCACTTGCTCCAATTATTAGCCAAGAATCACGTATACTAATTCTTGGCACATTACCTGGAGAAAAATCAATATCAATAGATCAGTATTACGCAGATCCTCGAAATCAATTTTGGAGAATTATTTATAATGTCTATGACGAAATTGATATTGATAACCAATACGAACATAGAGTTGAGTTCCTTTTAAAAAGAGAACTTGCAATTTGGGATATACTTAAAATTGCAAATAGACAAGGTTCTTTAGATAAAAACATTCAAAATGAATTGCTAAATGATATTCCAAAGCTACTAAAACAATACCCTAATATTCAATGCATAATTCTTGCTGGGAAGAAAGCCACTAAACTGTTTGAAAAGTATTATCCAAACATTGGTGTTAAAACTGTAAGTCTCCCTTCTACGAGTGCCACACCAGGCAAATATGTAAAACCAATAGATGAGAAAATACAGCTTTGGAAAAACGCTATTCTAGAAAGCTAATCTTTTGAATATTTTGACAACAACAAAATAGGCAGCCAGACATATATGGATAACCGATATAATATGAATACTGTTTATGCGGGTGTTTAAGAGGGGAATTTCCCGTTGTGAAATTATGAAGGTGGTTTTATGATTAATAAGTACAATTTAAATGACAAACAATCTATATTTGAGTATGCAAAGGGACTAGAAGGAAAAACTTTTGGTCAAGTTTGTGATGAAGACGATGTATTTCTTAATCAAAATCAAATTGGAATCTCAGAAGAAGAATACAAAGAAGCGTACGAAAACAATCGTAAAAAAGGTGGACTAGGAGAAATTATTGAAGAGAGGTATTTTCATTATAAAGCTGATAATTTGTCAAGAGCTGACTTTCCAGAGGCTGAATTAGAGTTAAAGGTTACACCTTATAAAATGAATAAGGATAATTCTTTATCTGCAAAAGAAAGATTAATCATATCTATGATAAATTATTGTAGAATTGTAGATATGGATTTTTATGATAGTAATGCTTGGGAAAAACTAAAGAATATATTGATGATTTTTTATTTGTGGGATCCAGATAAAAGTAACAGGCTTGATTATTTAATAAACTATGTTTACTTATTTTCGCCTAAAGAAGAAGATTTAGATATAATTAAAAGCGATTTTTACAAAATCAAACAAAAAGTTTTGGATGGAAAGGCACATGAATTATCTGAGAGTGACACCCTGTATTTAGGAGCAGCAACAAAATCTTCTGATTCAAGCAAAAGGACCAAGCAACCTTATTCAAATACGCTTGCAAAACCAAGAGCTTTTTCGTTTAAGAATTCATATATGACATATATTTTACGAAATTATGTATTACTTAACTATGAACCAAATGAGAATATTATTGATGGCTTATCTACATTACCATTTGAAGAATATGTCATTAATGAAGTGAACAAATATAGAGGGAAAAGTGATATTAAATTATTTCAGGAATTATTTGGTGAAAATGAACTAAGAAGTAAAGATAAATATAGCCGTTTAGCGTTAGAAATTTTAGGAGTAAAAACTGAAAATGCTGCTGAGTTCGAGAAAGCTAATATAGTTGTTAAAGCTATTAGGGTGGAAGAAAATAATTCTATAAGGGAATCGATTTCATTTCCTTATTTTGTTATTAAGGATTTAATAAATGAAGAATGGGAAAGCTCTAGTATAAATGAATTTTTTTGTGAGACAAAGTTTCTTTTTATTGTTTATAAAAAAAGAAAGTCCAATTATTATCTTCAAGGTGCAAAATTTTGGAATATGCCTATGTCAGATATTGATGGTACGCTTCGGGAAGAATGGGAAAGGGGAAGGAATATTTTTAGAGAAGGTGTAAAGTTGACGATAGATGATAACCGTTCAATAATACGCAATAATTTGCCTAAGAAGAGGAATACTAAGATTTTACATATAAGACCACATGCTCTAAAATCCGCTTATATAATCAATGGAGTTAAATATGGAAATGGAAAAATCGGGCGTGATACTGATGACTTACCAAACGGTGATAAGATGACGAAGCAGTGCTTTTGGCTAAATTATGATTATGTTTTAAAACAAATTAATGAAATATTATAATATTGTTTGATCTTTCATGAATTATCAGTTAAAATAGAAGTATCAAACGGAGGGGAAATTCATGGACTTGAGTGTTGTAGAATTATTCGCAGGTGTAGGTGGATTTAGAATAGGCTTGAACAAGATTAAAATGTTTAATACAATCACTGGTTTGGCAGTAGAAAATGGTAATTGGAATTTTATTTGGGCAAATCAATGGGAGCCATCTACATCAGTACAACCTGCTTTTGAGTGTTATATAACTAGATTTGGGGAAAGTAATCACAGTAATGTTGATATTAATAAGATTGATAAAAGCATTATACCAAATCATTCTTTATTAGTTGGCGGATTCCCATGTCAAGACTATTCTGTGGCGAGGAGCTTGTCTAATGAGATGGGGATACAAGGTAAGAAAGGTGTTTTGTGGTGGGACATTGCCGCAGTATTGTCAGAAAAACGTACTCCATTTATGGTGCTTGAAAATGTGGATAGGCTACTAAAATCACCTGCAAAACAAAGAGGCAGAGATTTTGCTGTAATGCTAAGAACATTACAAGAATTGGGTTACATTGTTCAATGGCGTATGATAAATGCTGGAGAGTACGGGATGCCACAAAGAAGACGAAGGATTTTTATTTTTGCTTCAGCGATAAATACAAAATATTCTCAGTGGTTAATAAACTTGGAAAATAGAGAAAAGTACTTGAGAGAAAATGGTTTTTTCAATGATTTATTTCCCATAAATATAAAAGATGAAAAGGTTGAACATAAATCCCTGAATTTTTATAAAGATGTAGTTGATATTTCAGATAACTATAAAGACGGTAAATTTCTAACTTCAGGACTGTTTATTAATGGTGAAGTAATTAATTTTGATATTACTGAAATACCAGATATGTCAATTTATACTCTTGGTGATGTAATAGAGCAAGCCAGAGAGTATCAGCATTCAGATTTGACAAATTATGTAATATCTGGAGATTCTTTAGGGAAATGGGAATATTTAAAAGGCACAAAAAGGGTGCCTAGAGTTAGGCCTGATGGTACAGATTATTTTTATTCTGAAGGTTCTATGTTATTTCCTGATTCTTTAGATTTGCCTAGTAGAACTATGCTCACTAGTGAAAGTACTTTAAATAGATCTTCTCATATTGTTTATGACAAAGAAATAGGAGAGCTGAGAAGAATCACTGAAATTGAAGCTGAATTGCTACAAATGTTTCCACCCAATTGGACAAAGACAGGGATGACAAGTAGACAGAGGTATTTTATGATGGGGAATGCTTTAGTTACAGGAGTCGTTGGTAGATTTGAAGAGAAATTAAGAAAAATTATTGAGAATGAATAGTGGAATTAATTTTTTAAATCTTTATAACACAATTGTTTATATCATGTAAGCAGATTGTGGGCTATTCGATACAATAGTGATAACCCCAAATGTAGTAGCTAGCTTCGCTAGCCCAATAGTCACAAATAAAGACACCATAGGAATCTTACTTAAACCCCTATGGTGTCTATTTATGTCCTATTTGTTAACTTATATACGCCTAAGAATACTTAAATCGGATATTTCATCCATTATAGAAATAATATCATCTGCTTGGTAGAAAATATCTCTTTGTTCATTTCCAATACGTCTTAAGATACCATAACCAATTGCTCTATCGATGAGCTTATTTGCGCCTCTAATTGATATGCCTAATCCATTTGCTATATGTGTTGAGTTAACTACAGGTTGCTCAATAAGCAAATATAGAAATTTCCAAATCGAAGATGTTTTCTTTTCTTCAATTATACTCTCCCATTTTTCTACAATTGAGGATATATTTTGTGAAACCTTTTCACCAATCATTAGTGATAATTCTAAAGCCTTAAATATTTCTTCAATAATTGGAATAGGGTTTCCTTCCTGAAAAGATATAAGAGAGCCCATATATTCACTAGTATTATTAAGCAAACCAGCTGAAATGGGAAGAGCCACCTCTCTTAGAACCCCATCATCCTTTAAAGATTTGTGGATCAAGGCTCTACCAGTTCTTCCATTCCCATCAATAAATGGGTGGATTGTTTCAAATTGAGCATGTATGATTGCAGCTTTAATTATTGGATTAAGGTCAGTTCTATTAGAGTAAGCTATTAGGTCATTCATATAGCACTCGATATGTGAATGATGAGGTGGAACAAAGATAGCTTCATGCGGTGAATAGCTAGTTCCGCCAATCCAAACAGCTTCTTTTCTAAATTCTCCTGGCAAATTATCTTGTGAGGGAACCATTAGTATTTTATGGATATTTAGGATAGTAGGTATCGACAATATTTCTGGTGTTTCTAAGGCAGCTCGCATTGCATTCACATTTCTTGCAACTAACTGCGCATTTTGGGGAGACTTAGTACTTAACTCCGCCAAGGCAATATTTTTAATACTTGAAGTTAAGTTTTCTATTTGTGAGCTTGCGGCAGATTCGCTACGCAATAGCACACTTGGAAAGGAAAACCCTTTTTGACTTTGAATTAGATCAAATCTAGAAATATTAATCATTAAATCGGATATTCTTCCATCTAACTCAGGTGTTAAGACTACATTTTTATCAAAAATTGTATTAGGCAGAGAAGATTCATAAGTAGGAAGAATTTTGCTCCTACTTCTTCGTGACAAATATTGCAAGTCGCCAATATTTTCCCATTTTGAAGTTTCATATTGTAAAGGTGGCCAACTGTTCATATTTATTACCTCCAAAAGCACTTAGAGGAACTAAAACTCATTTTGGTTCCTCTAATATAATTATAATGGTAATATATCATGATTTTGCTTATAAATCAAGAAGCTTATTAAAGCTAGAGTTATAACCCACAGTCATTCCACGCAAGCTATTTACATAACTGGGCTAAGTGGTATGTAGAGCTTAGTGGGGCTATAGATAGGTCTACGAAACGTAGACTATTTTTTATAGTAATATAGGTTATACTAGTATTTGAGGGTGAAAAAGATGGATAAAAAAAGAAGAAAAGAACTATTAGAATCATATAAAAATAGGAGACCTGAGATGGGTGTAATTTCCTATCATTGCAAGGAAACTGGAGAAACATTCTTGGGTATATCTCAAGATTAGAAGAATTAAGAAAAGAGTGCTTTCTCTCTAATCCAGATGCAATGAAGATATGGCAGTAAATAATTAGCCTATTAAGGCTAAAAAAACAGATAGAGGTGGAATTATGGATTGTGTAAAAATAGGAAAGCTAATAGCCAGGCTGAGAAAGGAAAAAGGATTTACTCAGAAAAATGTAGCAGATGCACTTGGCATTCAAAATCAAACTGTTTCGAAATGGGAATGTGGTTTAGGTTGCCCTGACTTATCATTATGGCCTGATCTATCTGCCATTTTGGGTGTTGATATGAAGCAGATGATGGAGGGAGAAATTACAATAAACAAGCCAGATATTGGAAATATAAGCAAGGTAGGCTTTTATGTTTGTCCTTCCTGCGGAAATATTTTGGTAAGTACAGGAGCTGCTTCTATTTTTTGTTGTGGAAGAAAATTAGAAAAGCTTGTACCTGTAGAAACGCTAGAAGAACCCAGAATCAAAATAGAAGAAATAGATATGGATTATTATGTTAGCTTTGATCATCCTATGGAAAAAGAGCATTATCTTTCCTTTGTTGCTTATGTACAGAGTGATAGAATATTTCTAAATCGTTTGTATCCAGAACAAAGCCCTGCGTCAAGATTCCCTATATCTAAAGGGGGCAAACTATATGTTTACTGTATTAATCATGGCTTATACACATACTCAATAAAATAGAGCGTTGTATTCTGAAGATCTTTTTAAGTGGTATTCGTTATTCTATATAGAGTAAGGATATCACTTTTTTCAATTGCAAATTGAATTCATTGACCAGAGGAAGTACAAGCAGATACGGGAGATCGAGATTATAAATCTAAAAACTTGAGAGTTAAAAACTTGAAAACTTGGGAGTTTAGTTTTATAATATAGCCCACGGGGTCAGATCGTGGGGGCTGTTCAAGTAAATGGAATTGATGAAAATAGAAATCGAGCAGGGAGAATAGAGATGATAAATCTGAACGTGGATGGGATTAACATATCCGCAGAAAAGAAGAATATAAAAAATATGTATTTACGAGTTATTCCACCTGATGGAAAGGTGAAGATAACTGCACCTTTGTTTACGTCAGATGATAAAATCCGTATGTTTGCGGTATCTCGAATAGCATGGATTAGAAAACAACGCCAGAAGTTTTTGGAACAACCAAGACAAGCTGAACGAAAATATGAGACCGGTGAAAGCTATTACCTGTGGGGTAAGCGGTATTGTTTGGAAATTATATATAGTAATACACAAAATGATGCTTATATAAGTGGTCAAAATATCGTCTTGCAGGTGAGAGAAGACAGCACTCCTCATCAACGTGCTTATATAATGGATGAATGGTATAGAAGAGTATTAAAAAATGCTATTCCATCAGTACTTGAGAAATGCGAGAGGATTGTTGGTGTTAAAGCAAATGAGTGGAAAGTTAAAAATATGAGGACTAGATGGGGTACATGTAATATACAAGCAAAGCGTATATGGATTAATTTGCAGCTAGTAAAGAAATCCTCTGAATGTCTTGAATATGTGATAATACACGAGCTTGTCCATTTATTGGAAAAGAATCATAATGATTCCTTCAAAGCATATATATGGATGTATTTTGTCCTAATTGGAGGACTGTGAAAGCTAACATGAACAATCAAATATCTCTTGATTCTTCTTATTTATAGGAGGTCACTTAATGAAAAAAATTATAATTGAAGATGATTTTTGGGGATTATTCCCCAAGGCTAGAATCGGTGTTATTGTTTGCAACAATATTGATAATACCATCCAAAATGAAGACAAGTATAAAACACTCTTGTTGGATGCTGAAAAAGAAATTTCAAAGTATATAACTCATGAAGAATTCAGTAAAAATGATGTAATCCGAGTGTGGCGTGAAGCGTTTCAGAAATTTAAGACAAAGAAAGGCGCACGCTCGTCTATTGAGGCGCTGTTAAAGCGTGTAGCTAATGGGAATCATCTTGGAACTATCAATCCACTTGTAGATATATATAATTCTATTTCTCTTAGATATGCGTTGCCATGTGGTGGCGAAGATATTGATACCTTTGTTGGAGATATGCGATTGACTCAGGCGGATGGAGATGAAGATTTTATTACTCTGGGTTCAGATGAAAGTGCTCCACCATATGAAGGAGAAATTATTTATAAAGATGATGCTGGAGCAATCTGCAGATGCTGGAATTGGAGAGAATCAACTAGAACAATGCTAACAGAGAATACAAAAAATGCTTTCTTATGTATAGAGTTAGTGGATGAAAGCAGGACCAAAGAGTTTGAACAGGCTCTGCAAAATTTAGCTGAACTGGTACAAGATAATCTCGGTGGGAGCAACAGAATTCATATTTTAGATATCAATAACAAAGAAATACCAATAATGTAAGATAGAGAATATATTTGATAAGGAAAGACGATAATACAACAAAGTTCATATGTTGCTTTATCGTCTTTTTAATGTTTTTCTGTCAGGTAGAAGGTATAAACAATATAGATATTAGTCTACTAGACATAAAATAATGTAAGATCTAAATATGAATATAAAACAAATATTGACACGTGCCATAAACACGTATATACTTAAAGTAAGAATAAATTGAAGTAAAATCTTTCGTGTTCTGTATTTGAAAATAATCGGAACTCCTGACGAGAAAATACTGCGCAGGTGGTGATTTTATAATTTATTCTTATAAAGAAGTAGTAAAAATCTTGAAAGAGCATGGATGAGAGCTTAAAAGAACCAGTGGATCTCATGAGATTTATGGGAATGATATAGGAGTGATGTAGATATGAAGAATCGATATATTTTTCCAGCTATAATAGCTTTGGATGATGGCATATATGAAGTTAAATTTCCGGATATTTATAATTGCTTTACTTTTGGAGAAAATCTTGAAGATGCTTTAGATAGTGCCCGAGATGTACTTGAGTTATGTATATATGATATGGAGCAAGACGGAATTGAAATTCCACGAGCATCAAAAATGGAAGATATTAATTTGTGCGATGGAGAGTCAGTCGCATGGATTAATGTTTGGATGTTGCCAGTTAGGGATAAGATGGAAAATAAGTCAATTAAGAAGACATTGACTATTCCAAAATGGTTAAATGACATAGGAGTAGAAAATGAGCTAAATTTCTCACAGATTCTTCAAACAGCAATTAAAGAAAAATTGGGAATATATGATGTTAGTAAAAATGGAACAGATAAAAAATAGCCCATGTGGGCTATTTTCATCTAATCATCAATAAAGATAGAAGCGATAATGCTTATTACACCAAATAAGACACCGGCGATAGGCCAAATGACCCATGAAGAGTCCCATTTATTAAATATAAAGCTAATGCCCAAATATAAGGTGACAGTACTCAACCAGTAAATGCCTGCAATTCTTCCATATATAACGTTGCTTTTCTTCTTACTTGGAGTATAATTCCCTTCCTGCAAGATAATAGAGAATGAGCTATTGTAAATACTTGTTTTAACTACAAGATGCACACCAATAGCGACCATTGAGATGAGTAGGGCAGGTGCAATAGAGTAAATAATCGGGAAATTTTTCAAAGCTTCCGAAATAATAGCTGGAATGATAGAAACTATAATTATCACTATACCCAAACTTAGGTTCTTGATATGGTCATTTCTATGAATTTCCTTTTCCTTTCTTACTGCACTATCAACACCATATTCTATCTCGAAAGAATCTTCTTTTAGAAATGCATATGGCTCCATAGAATTGTTTGATTTAATAAATATTGGAATAGCCGCTGCAACCATTGTAATTAGTATTACAAGTCCGAGAGCACTTGACACATCCCCGTTAAAAGGACCAAATCCATTTTCATAGAAGTTATTTAATAAAATCAATAATATAGGAGACGCAATACATAGAAAGACACCAATTGCTATGTTTTTAGCATGCTTCTTATTGGCTTCTATAAAAGTATTGGCTTCTTCTAAGCTGACTCTTCTCAGGCTTGCAATATCTTTTCCATCAATATACTCTGCTTCTTGCATTTCATCTTTTAACAAATAATCGATAGAAACTGAAAATATATCGCTAAGCTTTATGATTTTATCCATATCAGGGATAGATTGCGCTCCTTCCCATTTTGATATAGACTGACGTGATACATTTAGTTGTTCAGCTAATTCTTCCTGACTTAAACCAAGTTTTTTTCGATGATATAAAATCTTGTCTGCTAAGATCATTTCATTACCTCCTTATATTCTTCTACTTAGAATATATATTTTTCAATAGTTGCATACCATAAAGAGCTCCATTCAATTTGTCAACCAGTGGTAGCATAATTGAAAAACAGAGATTGTTTGTTGCTATTATCTATATTATATACGATTTTTCATATTATAACTAAAAATATTAGCTCGCGGGTTCTGTAGATTGACCCCGCGAGCTATTTAGGTACAACTTAATTTCTTTTCTTATGCTATTTTAATCTGAATCTATAAATCCAGCTTCTTTGCCTACCTGATCTGTAATAGTATCTTTTATTTGGTCCTTTACGAAGCCACCACTTACTTCTTTCGCACCCTCCTTAAGTATATTAGTTGCCAGTGGATTATTGCTTAAAATATTGCCTACCGAGACGTTACTAGCATCTATTGCTGCGCCTTTGGGTATAGGGAGCTTATTCTTGATAGCATCTAAACCTTTGTCTATTCCTGCTTCAAATACTCCTTTTGTCAATCCCTTACCTAGTGAATCCATTACATCTTCACCCTTAATAGATGCATCGATAGCACTTTGGAGCCCTTCATTAAATATTCCGGTAGCTGCCTCCTGCCAAGGTTTGTTTCCAGCACTAAACTTGTCTTTTATGACTTCAGTTCCAGCATTAAGAATTCCTTTGGCCAGATGCTTACCAGCATTTTCTGGATCAGCCATTCCTTCTCCAATGCCTGAAGCCAGACCTTTGGAGGCTGTATAGGCTAACTTAACCTGCTGTCCTGCTGGACCAGTCACATAAGAAAGGCCATCAACAGCGAGATCTGCTCCAACTTGAACAGTTTCTGCTGCTGACAGAGCCATATCATATCTGTTGGAAGATTTTATGGCAGCTTTGTATTCCTCTATGTTTTTTACCATTTGTGCCTCTAGCTCTGCTCTTCTTTTTGCATCAGCATTTTTGGCAGCTTTTTCAAAGGCAGCTCTTTCTTCACGAATTTTATTGGTTAGAGAAAGAGACTCTTTGGAAGGACCAATTGGATCTCGTTCTGCTGCTTTATAATCAATGGAAGCATTTTTACCATCCAATATACCTTCTAATTCCTTCTCTCTTGCATTAAGCTGCTTAAGCCTGTCATGAACAGCTGCTGTATCATAGCCAGGTTTATCATAGCCCTTTGCAACTGCTTCCAACATTGCCTTTTCTTCCTTAAGTGCTATATAATCAGCTTGTCTTTCCTTTATCCAGCTATCCTGGCTATCTTTTTGAGCCTGGAATTCGGCTTTTTCAGCCTGAACCAGTTCCTTCCTTAGGTTTGCTTCCTGGATCTGAGATTCTAAGTAATCTACATATTCTTCATATTGTTTATTGAAATCATCATAGGCTGGATCAGTTTTGTCAGCAGTTTTATCAGATTCTGCCCAGGCTTTTCTTAATTCTTCCAGCTCTCTTTCAAGGGATGACTTTGCTGAATCCAGAATATCTTCTGCTTCCTTATAGGCCTCTGAAACTATATTATCCTGTCTTTCTGCATCCTTAAGGGCTGCGTCAGCAATAACTCTGGCTATTTCCTCAGCTTCTGCTCCTAAGTCCTCAGCTTGGGGACCCTTTATAGCGGCTATTTCTGAATCTATTTTACAGCCTTCAAAGGCAGCAGCAAGGATTGCTATAAGGCCGCCTATTAATGCAGCATCTTGGACAACAACACCAAAAACTTCGCTGGATGAATTTGTAACATAATCAACTTTTACCTTCATAGCATAGCCTTCCTTTCCTTATAAGGTCGTCACTGGCAACAAGCTGCTTTGTCTCTCTATTGCATAGGACTATATCTGGAACTACTGGACAACCACCAAAACATAGATCATAGTCCAAGCAACCAGCACATTTATTATTAAATCTCTCTCTGAATTCAAAGAATTGTGGACTGTTCCAAGCTTCTTCAATACTATGGTCTTCAAGGCTAACACCAAAGTAGGGATTCTGCTCAAAACTACAAGGATAAAGTTTGTAATCAGGAGAAACATAGGCTGAAAATCTTCCTGCTTCGCAGCTTTCAATGCACATAGGATCGATTTTTGAGGTGAAATTAATTAATCCAGGGACACTACAACTGTCAAAGCCAGTAATATCCAGGTTCTCCTTTTTGTTAAAGAGGCTAAAAAAATACTGGACTCTTTCATCTGAAACATCGAGGATGTTTTCCTCCCTGCCCAAGCCTATAGGCTTATGAAGGAGAAAGATAATCCTGTTTACTCCTTCTGGATATGTCCTTTTTTCAATCATTTGGATTGCTTCATCTATGGTTGCATTTGAAATACAATAGTGTATATTGGTCCTTATTCCGTAGTTTATTAATTTTTCCAAAGCTCTGAAGGTGTACTTGTTTCGGTACCAACTCACGGCTGCAGCACCACAGTACGTTTTGATAGGATCTAGTAATTCGTCCTTAAAGCCAAAACCAGAAGTAGTAAAATTAGGTACAATATTGTTTTCCCTGGCATACTTAATCATAGCTATAAAATCGGGATGCATATCAGGATCTCCGCGACCACCTAAGGCTATTTGAAAGGTTCGACCCTTAGCTTGGTCTACAAGTCTTTTAAACTTATCTAGGGGCATATCTGGCTCTTGTACTAGGGAGCCGCTTTGATAGCATTCCACTCCAGATTGAAAACAAAGGCCACTTTTACCATGGGCACAGGAACCCATAACCCCTATATCTAGGAGCTCAGGGAAACTACCCATAAAGGGTTCTATTTCAGTTACTGAAAAATTTCCTTCATAAACATTGCTCCTGATGCCTGTTCCATCTTCAGGATTAAAGATTGATAGATAGTGGTATTTTTCGTCCTTGACTATAATCATTTTTTATCCCCAGCCTTTTTAAGTGCTAAGAAGGGCAAAGCGATGCTCGCCAAAATAGCAATTAGACCCAGTATATAGCCACCGTATTTCAGCTTCATCAGTATTAGAGGAGCATCAGCAAGTAGCCCTAGAACCAGGCCTGATAATAGTAAGTAGGTATAGTTGTCATTATACCTATTTTCAATTTTCAAAAGTCCTGAAAGGTCACTTGCCAAAAGCCTGTTGAACTTAAAAATCCAGTGTTTTCTACCTTCACCCATAAGATAGGAAATAGTGAAGGAAATAACTAGGGCGATAAAATATTTGTCGATCTTATTTCTTGCCCCACTGAAACGGCTATAAGAGGCAAAGTTATTGGCTATAATTAGACCTAAACCTCCCCCAAGAAGGAGTAATGATAGGGCTTTGTCACCTAAGGCACTATAGGATCTTTTGACTTCAGGTAAGAGCCTCGCGAGAGGCTTCATTGCACTGGAAAAACCCTTTTCTTTGATTCTATTAAATAGTCTTATGCCGAAGGTAAAAATGATAATCCAGTAGAGTGTCTTGGGGATTACATCATTGTATGTAGCAGTAAGGAAGATGACAGGTTTCTTTATGATCGAAGGGATGTGCCTTGCAATTCCCTCCCACCAAAAAACTAATTGAAACAAAATAACTATCCCAATTTTTATTGCAAGGCTTGCTGCCATTTGGGGTAGACTTCGGACACCTGTTTTTCCTAGATAAATAAGCCAGGAAATTAGGTTATCCTCTTCATTTACATAAGAATTATTCTTGGTTTCGTTTACCTTTCCTTCCATAAGCATTCTCCTTATAATTTTTTTAGGAATAAATACCATAAAAGTAGATTTAATTTAACTCCATTCTATCATAACTGCAGCGCGCTGCCTAGGCAGAGTGTTAATATTTGAGCAAATGAACCTCGGGGTCAGTCCCCGCGGTCCGTTATTTTTGTCATTATAACTAAGCGGAAAGTCCTAAATGTAGTAAAACCCGGGGTTATTTGCTAAGAATATAACATAACTATATAAAACTTAGCCATTTAAAGTTATAATGAATACAGAAACACATAAACACGTGGGAATGACCTTGCGTGCTGGGAGGATTTTAATGAACAGATTGAGCAGAGTTAATAGTACCTTGATCAATGTAGGTATTATTATTTCGATTGTCATACTTATAGGTTTTATGTATTTTGTAAGTAATGTTAATGACATTTTCAATACATATTATAATTATCAATTGAAAAACTACAGCAACGTATTCAGAAAAACAATCGATTTGTCAGGGGATTATACAGAAGTATATGAGCAATCGATGGCGGATGACTTGCACTACAGGCTAAGTGCATTGCAATTGCAGATGCAAGATATGCCTCTAAAGAATATTAGCAGGAAACTGTTAAAAGACTATTGTCAGGAATATGGTCTCTTTGCAATTGCCATAATTGCGAAGGATAATGACGGAATGTATGTCCACAATTCAACCTTTCCAGATGAAGTAGGTGAGAGGACTGACGACTGGGGCTATTGGAATGATGCCTTTAAGAGTTTGTTCTTAGGACAGACTCCCAAAGTGGAGGGTCATTACTTTAAGGATTTCTGGTTAGGGCCTAGGAGTAAGTCATACTATGCTGATGGTTTCTATAGGTATGCTTATTATTTTAATGAAGATCAGGATTACATAATAAATGGAATTGTTCAAGATGACAATAGTGATTCTGGAGCTATAAAAAATATGCTGGATCAGTTTTTTGAGCACCTGGAAAGTGAAATCACATATATTGATAAGATCACTTTGATAGATCTTGAATCGTATGAGAAAACTTATAATAATGATTTCAGGAATCCAGAATCCCCAACCATTTTATATGGGACATTCAAATTGGATTTACTCAAAGTATCGGGTCTTACACCAGATGATTTGTATTCCATCAAAGAGGATCAGAGTTTCACTTTTGATTATGAAGGAAGTAAAACTACGATTTTTATGAGCCCTGCAGAGGATGCAAACAATAAATATCTAATAAGTATATTATTAGATGATAAAGACAGAGAAATCTTTGTAAATCAGATTACAACTATTTTCCTTGTACTTTTAATATTCACTCTTGGAGTTTTATACCTGGGGTTATTCATAATTGTAAGTAAATATCGAAATTTGTTGACATTTGAAAAGGAACGAAATGAGGAAATAGAAACATTTACAAGAAACATAGCTCTGCTCCCAGAAAACATTTATAAGTGCAGACAAAAAGGTGAGGAGTTGATGCTGACATACAACTACGGCAAAGATATTATTAAAGAAAAAGAAATTTCTTTGGAATCATCATACAGATCATTAAGAGACTTTTATTCTGATGATTATGTTGAAGAGTTTAAAGAGTTGGTTAAAGAAGTCTTTGATGGAAAGTCTAAGAGATTCCAAATCAGTTACGATGGTAATCATTACGAGCACTTTGTAAGTCCAATTTTTGATGAGGGTAATAAGATACTAGAAATAATTGGAATTGCCACAAATATAAATGATAGAAGATTAGAGGAAGAGCAGGCAAAGTATCAGGCTACGCACGATTATTTGACGGATTTAATAAATCGAAGAGATTTCGAAGACAAGGTTAAGGTAAAGATTAGTGAAAACCCTGATTTGAATTATGCTCTTATGATTTTAGATTTAGATGATTTTAAGGATATAAATGATAATTATGGGCACCTTGCTGGAGATTCAGTTTTAAAACAAGTAGCTAACAGGCTTATGAAAGTTGCAGAAGAGTCATCGGATAGTGTCTTAGTTGCAAGAATGGGTGGGGATGAATTCGCAGTATTCCAAATCTATGAAAACAGAGAAGATATAATAGGTATAGCTAAAAGAATAATTGAATCTAGCTTGGAAGATTACGAGATAGGGGAAAGCAGCGTAAATTCTGGCATAAGTATAGGAATATCTCTTTACAGTAAAGATTTAGCCAATTATAAACAAATGTTTTATTATGCAGATATGGCCATGTATCAGGCTAAAAAAACGAAAGGAAATACTTTTGAATTTTACTCTGAAGGTATGGAGTTAAATAAAAACGGTGGGATTTTGAAAGGCTAAATTGATGTTCGGGGGTTATAAAATGGGGAGTTCTAAGAAAGATGAGACAAAGTATAGAAAAGATTTACTTGAAATCTTAGGAAATGATTTCTCAGAGCGTGAAAATGTGATTTTAAATTTATTGAATCATGCAAAATTGGGCATGGTAGTCGTCAATCAGGAGCATCAAATACTGGGAGCTAACCAGAGATTTGCAGATATGCTGGGATACACACAGGATGAGCTCAAAACAATGTATACTTGGGATTACGATGCCAACATAAGTATGGATGACATAAAGTCTATTTATAGCGATATCTCAAAAGTAGATACAACTTTTGAAGCCCAGCATCGTCGTAAGGATGGAAGCGTTTATGATGTCGAAGTCAGCGGAACAGGGATCAGCGTAGAGGAATTTCCAGGTAAAAATCTAATATTATGCTTTTGTCAGGACATAACTGAAAGAAAAAATGCTGAACGACAATTAATTAAGAGTGAGAATAAATTTAGGAGCTTCGTTGAAAGTTTAGCTGACACAGTATTTGTCGTCAATATTTACGGCGAATGCAAGTATATTTCCCCTAATTGCGAAGAAACTTTTGGCTATGCACAGGAGGAACTTTCAGAAACTGGATTATTGAAAATCATTCAAACAGAAAATATTGAAAGATTTATAACTCGAGTGAGGAATGCTTTTGATGAGAAAATTGTCTTTACTTACGAGTGCCAGCTTCGCCACAAAGATAATAGTTTAGAATGGTATACTGTCAAATTTTCTTATTTGGATGAATTTAATAGTGATGAACAGCACCTTATTTGCATTGCTCACAATATAAACGAGCGTATTGAAAATGAGAAAAAACTTGAAGTTCTATCTATGCAAGACCATCTGACTGGCATATATAATCGCGCGTACTATTCAAAGCAACTTAACGAGTTTGATAAACAGCAATTGTATCCATTATCGATTATTATATTTGATATAGATCGATTAAAATACATTAATGACAACTTCGGCCATCTTTATGGAGATGATGTTTTAGTAAGATGCGCTGATGTTGTATCTGGAGTACTCAGAAAAGGAGATGTATTCGCAAGAATAGGTGGAGATGAATTTTCAATCTTACTACCAAATACGACTAAAAAAAGAGCCAAAGAAATTATGAAACGAATAGACAATGCAATAAAGAATAACAACATGGACTCAGATAACCCTACTTTAAGTATTTCTCTTGGCGTAGCCACTAAAACAGATGATAGTATATCAACCGAAAATTTACTTAAACATGCAGATGAAATTTTATATATAGAGAAAAGGAATAAGCAAATAGTATCTACCAAATAATTGAACCCTTAATGGCTGTTTGTGGAAATAAAATCAAAATGGGTATAAGCGAGGTAGTATGAATTAGATGCTTAAGTATCATTTGAAGGTTGATAAGGGAGTGAAGATATGAAGGACAAAGTTGTTATTATCGGCGGTTCAGTTACAGGTACCTACACAATGAGTGAATTGGTTAGAAGTAAATTTGACGGAGATATTACCCTCATTGATAGAAAAGAGGTGTTTCCATATAATCCATACCCTCTTTCAAAAGAGTGGATGATGGATGTAGAAGATTTGAATCCTCCTTTTATAAAAAAATTGGAGTATTATGACAAGCATAATATAAATCTTAAACTAAATACGAAAGTTGCCTCCATTGACTGGGAGGGCAAAGTTGTAACAACAGATGATAATGAGGCTATTCCATACAACCATTTAGTTATAGCGACAGGCTCTAAATTAAGAAGGGTTTCATTGCCTGGTGATGATGCCAGTGGAATTTTTTATCTTCGAGAGTTTAAAGACGCTTTGGCAATTAAAAAATGGGCTAAAAATGCAGAAGATGTTGTTATAGTTGGAACGGGATTCATAGGGCTGGAATTTGCATCGACGTTTACTCAGATGGGTAAAAAGGTGTCTGTAATGGTGCGCTCAGGCAGGCCTCTTGAGAAAATATTGGGGCATGAGCTATCAGAATACTTTACTAATATGCATCAGTCACACGGTGTAAATTTCTTGTTTAACGAGGAAACAGAAGAGTTTGTTAAAGACGACAGCGGAAAGCTGACATCGATACTAACTAAAAGTGGCAAAGAAATAAAATGTGATATGGCAGTTATTGCAGTAGGCGTAGAACCTGATTCATCATTAAAAATTGATTCGCTAAAGACTGAACGAGGGGCAATTATTGTCAATGAGTTCGGTGAAACATCTATGCCTAATGTCTATGCGGGTGGAGATATAGTAATGTGGCCATATAATGGTCGTATGATTCACGTTGAACACTGGGAAAATGCATGGAGTCAGGGTTTATCCATTGCTAAGAATATCATGAATGAAAGAAGCAATGAATATAAAGTGCATCCATATTTTTGGACAGATCAGTATGATCAAACAATTGAGTATCTTGGTAATGCCAGGAGTTGGAATAAGATATTTATAAGAGGCTCAATGGAGGACAGGCAATTTGCTGTGGCATATGTCGACGAGAACAATTATCCTTTAGCGATACTATTCGCCAATAAATTTGAGGAGAGAGAGGATGTTGAAAACCTATTAAACAAAAAAGAACCCCTCGACGAGAACAAATTCGATGATGCATCTATTCCACTTAGTGAAATTTAATTATATTATGAGCATAAAAAAAGCAAACGTTCAACTGTACGTTTGCTTTTTTTATGAAATTATAAAACTAATATATTTCATTTAATCAAACATGTTGATTAGGCTCATTTTCACAATAATATCATCTTCAAACCAGAATAATAAGGAAGCTCCAAAGCCTTCTAAACCTTCATCATTTCTACAATACCAAAGGTAGTCTCCTTCATAACCCCAATAAGAAGAGCTATTGATTTCGGGATAAGCATCAAAGACGTCATTTCTTGTCATCCCGATTCGTATTCCGCGATGAGTCTGTACATCAGATCTGGTCGTCTCCATGCTACTGACTGTGTCGATATTGTCCAACGAATATCTATAGCATAATAATGTTAGTTCATCGTAGTTCTTGCGCACCCAACTATCACCATCGTTGTATATAGGCTCATAGTCGCTCAGAATATCTATGGTCGATTCTTCATTCAAAGGAATATTGGTAGATCCAGGGCCAAGTAACTGAGGATAGCCATCAAAACTAATTGATACATCGATATCCATAAGCCCATATGCAACCTCTAATATTGTATCGTCAATCTTTCTATCAGGATCTATATAATAGGATTCTCCGAGTACCCTATCCCAGCTTTCGTCGTATCCACTGCGAGATAGAACTACGTATTGAGGGACATTTTGGTGCCAGTCATAGATTTTTTCGAGACTTTCAGGATCTCTGGTGAACCAATACACACTGTAATTAAGCTCAAAAGCTACTCCTATCGTCTCATAAAGAGTTTTTTCACCAGCATAGGTCAGTGAGTCTATTCGCATGTCACCTTCCTGAGGGATTTCTGGCTGGTCATCTGAATAATAAACATTGCCAAGAAACGATCTCGCATCTTGAAGGTATGCAAGAACTAATTCAAATACTTCAGGTGAGATTTCTTCATTTGGTTCATCTTGTGGAGTTTCAACATGAGAATCTGTAGGAGGCTCGACTTGAACATTCTTTCTGCAACCCGTAAAAAGTACAACTAAGAAAATTACCGACGCAAATATCAGCAAATTACGGGTTTTTAATTTGTAAAGCATGGCTTTACCTCCTTACTTAATAAGTGAATCTTTAATCTTATGTTTATTATATCACAATATCAATTTACTAACGGTGAAATCTCATTAGCAGGGTATAAATATTAGTAAATAAGCTAAGGAGGTGTATAAAGTGAATTAAAATTTGCTGCTGCTGAGTTTTTAGAAATGATCAATTGACTACGTAAATATAATTCTTATCTTCTAAAAAATACTTTTTGGGGGTTTTTTATGAGACAGGCAGTTAGTATCAGTATAGGATCATCAAAAAGGAATGGGACAGCCCATGTAGAATTAGCGGGCGAGATGGTTAGAATAGAGAGAATTGGTACTGATGGAGATATGGAAGCTGCCGCCATGCTGTTTAAAAAACTGGATGGTAAGGTGGATGCTTTTGGCCTAGGAGGAACAGATCTGGATGCCATAATAGATGGGAAGGCCTATCCATTCTATTCCATCAGACCCATGGTCCGTTATGTGGAAAAGACTCCCATTGTGGACGGGGGAGGGGTTAAAAATACCCTGGAAAATAAAATATGCAAGTTTCTGGATTCTAAATTGGGGGATTACTTAGAAGAAGAAGGCAGAAGAGTATTGATTCCTGTTGGAATTGACAGATGGGGTCTGGCAAGCTCCTTTGCCAACTCAGACTATGATGTGATTTATGGAGATTTAATGTTTGCGCTAGGAATACCTATTCCTGTTAGAAAAGTTTCTACCCTAAAAAATGTTGGGAGGCTTATAATGCCAGTTGCCGGTAGGGTGCCCTTTAAACTCTTTTATCCTTTGGGAGAAAAACAGGAAAAACATGTGCCTAAAAACGAAAAGTATTTCCGTTGGGCAACTGTAATTGCAGGTGATTTTCACTACATAAAAAGACATATGCCCTTAGATGGGATGGAAAAAAAGATAATTGTTACTAACACTACGACTAGCCAGGATGTGGAATTTTTAAGACAGACAGGCATAAAATATTTAATTACAACTACACCTATTATGGGTGGGCGGACCTTTGGAACAAATATGGTTGAGGCAGCCTTGGTGGCGGCATCTGGCAAAAATCGACTCCTTAGCTGGGAAGAGATTGATGAGATGCTGGAGTCACAAAACATTGGGCCTCAACTCCAGGAGCTGAATTGATATGAAAATTAATGCTATTGTTATGGCTGGGGATGTTCTCAAACCTGGGGATTTGCTTTACGAACATGCAAAAGGAACTTCCAAAAGTATGATAATAATTGCAGGGAAAACCTTGCTTCAGTGGGTTGTTGAGGCTTTGGGTGAGTCCGAAAGGATTGATTCAATTATCGTGGTTGGTTTAAAACCTATTGATGGCATAAACAGTAAAAAGCCTCTGTATTTTATTAAAAACAACGGAAGCATGTTGGACAATATTTTGGTAGGTTCAGATAAGTCCCTTGAATTAAACCCTGAAAGAGAATATGTCATGCTTGTATCCTCGGATACACCTAAAATAAGGGGAAAGATGGCAGACTGGTTCTTTGATGTAGCCATGGAATCAAGGGATGATTTTTATTATGGTGTTTGTTCTCGTGAAATGATGGAATCAAAATTCCCAACCTCCAACCGTACATACGTCAAGCTTAGGGATATGGAAGTTTGTGGCTCAGACATAGGTATTATAAATATTAAGGTTGTTAGAGAACACATGCCCATCTGGGAAGCTCTGATTGGCACCAGAAAAACCCCCTTTCGTCAGGCAGCCCTGATAGGGATGGGGACACTTATTGGCGTGCTTTTCAAGAGGTATACTCTGGAAGGGCTGGCAAAGAAGGTTTCCAGAAGGATTGGAATAAAGGCCCGTGCAATAGTTTGGAATTGCCCTGAACCCTGTATGGACATAGACAAACCCCATCAATTGGATATTTTGAAGGGCGTCATGGAAATGAATCATCCTAATTCTCTTTAAGATCGTTATGCATTATTTCATATAGTTTTCAAGAAAGATTTTAAAGCTCTCCATTACTGGGGAAAGAGTTCTTGTGCTTGAATATACAAAAAAGAAGTTGCGTTTTAAATTCAGTCCCTCGATAGTATAGGGTTTGATAAGGCCAAGTGCTATTTCATTTTGTATAGAAATCCTTGAAATAAGACTGACTCCAAGATTAAGCTGAATCATTTTCTTTATAGTTTCGTTACTGTTGATGTATGATTTTATGTTTAAATCGTCTACATCAATATCTTTACTTTGCAATGTTTCCTCAATAAAAGCTCTTGTTCCAGAGCCCTCTTTTCTAAAGATAAGATTCTCCTTAAACAAAATATCTATAGGCAAAGGCTTGTCTACAGGCATTGGATAGTTGTCATTATTTGGCGTGGCAAGGACAAGTTCATCCTCATAAAAGCTTATGTATCTAAGAGAATTAGAAATATATTTTGTTCCTACGATACCTGCGTTTTCCTTTCCTTGAAGTATGTCATTTATGATTTCTTTTGAGTTTTTTGAGTTAATCGAGAAAGAAACCTTAGGGTAAATCTTTGAGAAATCCCTTATAACATACGGCAAGACAAATTGCTCGGGTATCGAGCTTGAATTGATTTCAATAAGACCATCTATTTGGTCTGAGTAACCTACAATGCTGTGTTTTGCATGTTCTCTAAGGTTGATAATCTCTTGAGCATACTGATAAAATATCTGTCCTGCATCTGTCAGAGTGATGTTCTTACTCTTTCTATCCAATAGAACAGCATTTAATTCCCTCTCAAGGTTTTGTATGTTATTGCTTATGGTTGGCTGCGTAAGATACAATTCTTTGGCTGCTTTAGAAAAATTCCGATGTTTAACTACAGACAGAAAGCTTTCTAATTGGTTAAATTCCATAATGAACCTTCCTTATAATGGTTTGTATTATCCAACTAATTCGCGAATGGATTTAACAGTATACTTTAGTTCATCCAAAGTTGTAAAATGACTTAATGAAAATCTCACTGTTCCTTCTGGAAATGTCCCCAGAGTTTTATGTGCAGAAGGGGCACAATGTAATCCACTCCTTGTCATAATACCATATTTCTTGCTGAGTTCGTGAGCTATTATTCCGTTGTCCTTTTCTTTAAAGTCTACTGATACTACAGCAGTTCTTCCTTCTACTCCACTTAACCCAATAATTCTAATTTGGGCAATATCATTAAGACTATTTAAGAAATAGTCCAAAAGCTCTAGCTCTTTTTTTCTGATATTTTCAATCCCATAATCCAATATGTATTTTAAGGATGCGTTAAGACCATAAATGCCTGGGATGTTTAGAGTTCCAGCTTCAAATTTATCTGGCATGTAGTCTGGCTGTATTTCTTCATAAGAAAGGCTCCCAGTTCCACCTTCTATAAGAGTGTTCATTTCTTTTAGCATTCTGTCTCCAATTATGAATCCGCCTGTTCCCTGTGGGCCAAGAAGACTTTTATGGCCTGTAAAGCCAATTGCATCAGCATTCATTTTTTGGAAATCAATATCCAAAAAACCAGCAGTCTGGGCACAGTCAACTATTAGAAAAATACCGTGTTCTTTACATATTTCACCAACTCTTTTTAAGTCTAAAATAGTACCGCAGACGTTTGAAGCGTGAGTCATTATAACTGCTTTTGTATTGGGTCTTATGTAATCTTTCACTAATCCTGCTTCCAGTTGTCCAAACTCATCACATTGAATTCTGGTGAACTCAACTTTGTCTAAAAGAGAACTAAGTGGTCGCATAACTGCATTGTGTTCCATGGATGATACTATAACATGGTCGCCAGGTTCTAATATTCCCTTTATAAGAACATTAAGGCTTTCAGTTACATTTTTTGTGAAAACAACATTTTCAGGTTTATCAAAATTAAATATTTGACAAACCAATTCTCTAGTCTCAAAGACGATATTTTCTGCAGAATAAGACAACTCGTAAGCTCCTCTACCGACGTTTGTGCCTACGTTTGTTATGTAGTTTGAGACACTTTCTGCAACACCTGGTGCTTTAGGAAATGAAGTTGCTCCATTATCAAGATATACAGAGTTCATATCGTGGCTCCTTGTATCATATTTTCAATCATATTAATCATATAACCATTATATTATACTAAGTGAAAATTTAACAATGGTTATCAGTTTTTCTTATCAGTGGATTAAGACCGATAGGTATTATCTATTTTACTTTCAAAAATAGCATTGTTAAAATAGTGCTAATCAGACAAATATCAAATTATGGGAGGGAAATAAATGACGGAAAAACGAAATATTATTGTGGCCGGAGGAATTGTAGGTATAATTTCTGTTCTTTTAGTACATTTTGGGAACCCGGCAAATATGGGTTTCTGCATTGCCTGTTTTCTCAGAGATACAGCAGGAGGACTTGGGCTGCACAGAGCAGCTGTCGTTCAGTACATAAGGCCAGAAATCATTGGGCTCGTATTAGGAGCTTTCGTAATTTCTTTAAAAAACAAAGAATTTGAATCAAGAGGCGGTTCATCACCGTTCATTAGATTTTTACTGGGAATAGTGGTAATGATAGGAGCCTTAATATTTTTAGGTTGTCCTTTGAGAATGATACTTAGACTTGCAGGTGGAGATTTGAATGCAATTATTGGTATTGCCGGATTTGCAGCTGGAATCTTTGTAGGAGTTCAATTCCTTAATAAAGGTTTCAGCATAAAGAGAAACTACAAAATGGTTAAATCCGAGGGGTATCTGTTTCCTATTATTAACGTAGGGCTGTTGATTTTATTGGTGGTTTCTCCTGCATTTATTTTCTTCAGTGAGAGTGGACCAGGTTCAGCTCATGCACCTATCCTGATTTCATTAATAGCAGGGCTTATTGTTGGGGTTTTGGGACAGAAGACTAGACTGTGTATGGTAGGTGGAATTAGAGACGAAATTATGTTTAAGGATAACTATCTGTTATTGGGCTTCCTTGCAATAGCTGTTACTGCTGTGATAGGAAATTTTGCATTTGGTTATTTTAAGTTTGGTTTTGCAGGTCAGCCGATTGCTCACACAGATGGACTTTGGAATTTCCTCGGTATGGCGATAGTTGGATGGGGCTCAGTCTTATTAGGTGGATGTCCATTCCGTCAGCTAATATTATCAGGCGAAGGAAATACAGATTCTGTTGTTGCAGTGATGGGAATGTTGGTTGGTGCAGGTATTGTACATAATTTCGGTCTGGCATCAAGCGTTGAAGGACCAACTTTAAATGGCAAGATAGCAGCATTTATATGTTTTGCATTTTTAGGGATTATCTCGTATGTAAACTCTGAAAAAACTGTAAAAGTTAAAAACGAAGATAAAGGAGTGACAATATGATTAAGATAGATGCATGTGGCATGAGCTGTCCACAACCAGTCTTAATGACAAAAAAGGTACTATCTGAGAATCCTGAAGGAGCAGATATTATCGTTGACAATAAGGTAGCAAGAGATAATGTTGAGAGATTTTTAAAGAGCGCTGATTATAAAATTAACATAATTGATGAAGATGATGTTTATGTTTTAGAGGCAAGGAAATAAGATGCATTATTATATTCTATTCTTCACACATTCAGGGGCTATCAAGTTTGAGAGAAAATGCAAGGCTGACAATATTGTTTGTGAGTTGATGCCTGTTCCACGAGTACTTAGTTCTAATTGCAGTATAAGTGCTAAAATTGAATATGAGGAAGATATAAACAAGCTAGTAAATGATGATATTGAAAAAATATTTAAGATTGAAAATGATAATAACATATTAGTATTCGAAAACGACTAAGAAAAGTCCCGTAACTTTATCAAAAAGGAAGCGGGACTTTTCTCATATTTATTAACAATAGCAGTTAATATGTTATAATTATGTCACTGGAATATATAGGTATTAATTTTTAATGCAATTTTAATCTTATTCAAATAAGCGTTGAAGTTTGCACACTTATAATTAAACCATATCAAAGGATTGGAGGTTTGAAAATGGTTACTCTAGAACAAGTAGAAAAACTGCGTAAGTATGCAAACATTTCTTATGAAGAGGCAAAATCGGCGTTGGAAGAAGCGAATGGTGATGTGCTTGAAGCAATAATCAATTTAGAAAAATCTGGGCGCATCAACGAACCAGAAGGTGGAGGCTATTATAACTCTGAAGTCGACCAGAAGAAAGCGGAATACGAAGAAAAAAGTCAAAGTCAAAAGACAGAAAAAGCAACTTCAAACAATACTTCTGTTGGAGAACTAATTGGTAAGATATTCAGATGGATTGGGAACCTGATAAAGAGGGGCAACAAAAATACACTGGAGATTACCCGAGGCAGTGAGCACATGATTTCAATACCAGTGACAATTTTAGTCCTACTTATGGTATTCATGTTTTGGGTGACAATACCCCTCGCAATAATTGGACTGTTCTTTGGATTCAGGTACTCTTTTACAGGGCCTGATCTTGGTAAAGAGAGCATAAACAAGGCAATGGATTCTGTAGCAGATGCAGCAGAAAACCTTAAGAAAGAAGTGAAGGACGGTAATTAAAATGGAGAAAATCCTTATTATTGAAGATGAGGAAAAAATTGCCCGTTTTGTCGAGCTAGAGCTTAAATATGAAGGTTATGAAGTAGAAAAAGCATTTAATGGAAGAGATGGGCTGGAGATTGCAACAGCCCATTCCTTCGACCTTATTCTACTTGATATTATGCTGCCAGAAATTAATGGGATTGAAGTTTTAAGGAGAATCCGCAAGGTTTCAAAAGTACCTGTTATTCTTCTTACAGCCAGAGATGCTGTAATAGACAAGGTTACTGGACTAGATGGTGGAGCAGACGACTATATAACCAAACCATTTGCAATAGAGGAGCTACTGGCAAGAATTAGAGTTGTTTTGAGAAAAAGAGATGCATTCAGCGATAATAGGAGTTCTGAAATACTTGAAGAAGGAGCCTTGATTCTTGACTCTTCGAAACGTGAAGTTACGGTTCAAGGTGAGCTTATTGATTTGACAAAGAGAGAATTTGATCTTCTTCAGTATCTATTAGAAAACAAAAATATTGTTCTAACCAGAGATACTATTTTACAGCACATCTGGGGATACGATTTTTCAGGAGAAACAAATGCTGTTGATGTATATATAAGGTATTTACGTGCAAAAATTGAGGAGCCCTTTGGGTTAAAATTCATTTCAACTGTCCGTGGAGTGGGGTATGTGATAAAAGATGAAAAGAACTGAAGAATCACAACCAAAAAGCTTCAGTGGAAGATTTAGAACTTCCCTAATAACTAAACTTAACTTTAAAATGCTTGGAAGACTAATTTCAGGTTTTTTTGCTTTGAATATAGTCATGCTTGCTATTGCGATATTTTTGTTATTTTGGAAAACAGAAGAGGGAGCTCTGTTAGTTGTTGAAACAGCCCAACCCCATTTAGCGAGCATTCAAGACGAAAATTATTCTATCGGAAATTACATAATTACAAAGAATAAATACTACGAAGGATATAATTTACCTAGTTTCATCCAAAGTCTGATTAAACTAAAATATCAAGAAGGTGCCAGAAGAATTCAACTAGGTTCTTCAGCCAATGAAACTTCGGTTTTTGAAAAGATTTGTACAGCTAAGTACAGTATTAATTTTGTAATTGATGAGGAAAATTATGGGCTCTCATATGACCTAGGGAAAGATTTAAGGCTGATACTATACTTAATTGTCATTGTTTTGGGATTTGAATTTCTGATAGCTATCTTGAACATACAAAAGGGATACAGAATAATTAGGAAAACTCTTAAACCTCTTACCGAGCTTTCTGAAACGGCAAAAGCACTCAATGTTAAAGTTCGCTCGCAGGGGACAACCGTAAGCGACTCTGATATTAAAGACCTAGCAGGTGCTATTAGCAATATCGATGCTCAAAAGTTAGACAGTGGAATAGATTTGGACAGCTCACAGGAAGAGTTAAAGGACTTGGCTTTTGCAATCAATGATATGCTAAACAGAATTAATTCTTCGTATAAATCACAAATTCGATTTGTGTCAGATGCATCTCATGAGCTTAGGACTCCTATATCAGTGATCCAGGGTTATGTGAATCTTTTGGATAGATGGGGGAAGAAAGACGAAAAAACGATGCAAGAATCAATCGATGCTATTAAAGATGAAACACAGAGCATGAAAGATCTCGTAGAGCAGCTTCTGTTCCTCGCGCGTGGAGATAATGAGACTATCCAGCTTCATAAAGAAGTATTCGATGTATGTGATGTCATTGAAAGGATTGTCAATGAAACTGAAATGATTGACCCTAATCATAGTTTTGAGGTTCAAATGGAAAAGCCAGCGCTTATCGAAGCAGACAAACAGCTAATTAAACAGGCGGTACGCATCTTGGTAGATAATAGCATTAAATATTCACCTGCTGGAGAAACTATAAGTCTTAAAGTAATAAGAGCAGAAGATAAAGTACGCATTATAGTTCAGGATAGTGGGATAGGGATAGCTCCTGATGATGTTTCTAAAATATTCGACAGGTTTTACCGTTCTGATGAATCGAGAGCAAGGAAAACTGGAGGCTCTGGGCTCGGACTTTCAATAGCCAGATGGATAATTGAAAGACACGATGCACATTTTGAAGTAGTCAGCAGAGTGGATTTGGGAACGAGAATTACTATTGTGATGTCTGGCGTGAAAAACGTATAATATTGAAAACTTAAATATTCTTTTGGACACTAATAAATAGTTTTGTTAGTGTCTTTTTTGGGTTTAACTATATGTTGATGTAAAGTGATAAATTAATTGTTGAAAAGGAATATACGAAGGGTATATCATTTAGTAGGAAGATATACTCTTATATGTTAAACAATTAACAAAAATCATTAGAATATCAGTTAATTAATTATTTTATGAAAGGAGGATAATAATGAGTAACGAAGAAGTAAACAAAATGTTTAGTCCGTTCCCTAAAATGTCGTTGGGGCAAAAAGGTCGAAAGACAATACACTATATTCAAAGACTTAAAGATGAAGGTATCCATATTGTTCAGCACTGTCCAAGTATGCTAGGTCCAATGTTTACGATGGCTGCTGAATATGCAGGTGTGGACATTTGCAGGCTTCCACCTTCTGGAGGAAGAATTGGACCTGAAGAAGCTTTAAAACGCTCAATGGAGTGGATAGGAGAGAACAGAAGTGTTGCTCCATATATTCACATTAACTATGTCACAGATACAATAGCATTTACATCAAAAGAAGATGCTTTGTACAACTTTTCAAAATTCCATATGGCTGGTGCAGACTCCATTCTCCCTATGGGAATAAATAATGAAACTTTGGAGTTTGTAGCGAATAATCATGTAATTGTTTACGGTCACGTTGGTGCGATATCGGGGTGGCAGACATTAGGTACACATGATGGCTATAAAAGACTTGGCAAGACTGCAAAAGACGCAATGCAAATATTCAGGATGGCATACGAATATCAGGAGTCTGGAATGAAGGCTATGTCTATAGAATTGACTCCGATAGAAGTTAGTAATGCAATTGCAAAGAAATTACGAGTACCAGTAATTAGCATAGCAGCAGGTGGTGCTTGTGACGGCAGCGAGATGGTAGATGCAGATCTGTTTGGATTAATGGCAAATCCTGCTTCTCATGCAAAAACTTATGGATATTTTCTAAAATGGGCATCAGAGATATATAGAGAGTGGGGCAATGATGTTAGAACAGGCATTTACCCAGAAGACAAACACGGTTTCCATATGGAAGAGAAAGAGCTAGATAAATTCCTAAATGAGTTAGAGCAAAAATATTAAAGAAAGGCACTTTAACACTAATGAATATTAGTGGCAAAACACAAAAACACCCTGATACAATTGTTTATATCAGGGTGTTTTTGTATTGACAGTTAAAGAAATATTAGCTAAATTCATAATGTAGTGAGAGATACTATTTCCATATGAGGTCGAGCTTATGAGCGAACAACAGTTATTCATAATAATCTTATTAACCACATTATTTTTGCTTGGTTTATTTTTCTTGTTCTTTAGAAAAAATAGAACGAGCATGATAAATGGGGTAATATTTAATTTGTTTTTGCTGATGCTTTCGTTTAGCATACTAGTAGGTAGCGTGGTGACTGAAAGTAGGCTTCTAAGGATTTTAATGGTTATTGTATTCATAATATATTTTCTGCTAATTACATTTGGTGCATTTGCGGTTATAGTTGGTTCATTCATAAATTCACGAATTGTAATAAAAAGAGAAAGAAAGTCACTGCAGAATATGCTTACTCTTTTTTTAGGTATAGGACTGTTAGTATACTTTATTGTCTCAAACATCAACGATGAGATGCTATCCCCTTTAGTAAACTACTTAATTATTTATGTGGGAGTAATGATAACATTTTTTGGGTTTTCATTTTACAATTACCTGACTGCATCTTTTCTTAACAGTCTGTATAAGCCTGCTTTAGACAACGATTATATAATTGTTCTAGGAAGCGGTCTGATAAACGGGGATAAGGTATCAAGACTTCTTGGAAGCAGGATAGAAAAGGCTATTGAATTTTACAGGCTTCAGGAGAAAGCTGGCAAGATTGCAAAGGTAATTTTCTCAGGCGGACAGGGTGAAAATGAGACTGTATCTGAAGCATATGCAATGGCTAATTATGCCTTTGAAAAAGGACTTCCAAAAGAAAGCGCGTTGCTGGAAGACAAGTCACGTACCACTTTAGAGAATTTTATGTATTCAAAAAAAATTATGGATAATGATAAAGCTTATCAGCCAATATTTGTTACTAGTAATTATCACGTATTCAGAGCAAATATATATGCTAAAATGTCTGGTCTGGATATGTATGGCATAGGTAGTCCTACAGCAAAATATTTTTTACCCAATGCACTTATAAGAGAATATATAGCTATACTCTCAATGAAAAAGAAAGCATATATTGCCATAGTAGCAGCCATAACAGTAATTTACTTACTTGGAGCAGCTTTTATGGAATATATGCAAATTCACATAATAAATATTTAAGTCTATTCTTCAAAATCTTTTCTATGCCGTAGACCGATTAAGTCTGTGACCTGCAGGCTGAAAACTATGCCGGTTCCTGGATCTTTTAATCTTCCTACAGTGACCATCGCATTCATTATTTCTTCTTTAATTTCCTCTTCACAAAGTATAATTATTATCTCTTTTGAAGATTCAATATGCAACTTTAAGAATTTATTAACTTCAGTTTCTCCAGTACCCCTTCCGTAAAAGATTGTGGCACCTTTGGCTCCTGCTTTCTTTGCAGCTTCAACAACTTTATCAGCTTTCCCTCGTTCTACAATACCAATTATACATTTAATATCTAATTCACTAAAGTCCATAATATTTACCTCCTAATTATAACTTAGTTAGTATGCCAAGAACCATTACAGATATCATCGAACCAATGGAAGTTAGACCTATAATACCAAACCCCGACAAGAGAGGGTCAACTCCTTCTATAATGCTTGCAAGGCCTATAGCAACTGCCATATTCAGTGGTATATTGACTGGTCCAGTAGTCGCACTAGCTGCATCCATAGCTATCGCACCAAAAGGCTCTGGTGTAATGAACGATAAAATCACAATAATCAATAATAGCGGTATTATAACTTTTACGAAAGGAACATTTGACATAATTTTATATAATCCTATTGCCATACCACCACCAAATCCTGCAGCGACTCCGTGGATGAGGACTGTGTTCAGGATAGCTCCTTGCGAAAGCTCCTCAACTTCAAGAGCTAATATCTTTAACGCTGGTTCTACGAGGGTTCCTAGATAACCTATTACAAATCCAATTAGAATAATCAACCATTTGTTGTCTATTACAACCAGATTTCTACCAACAGAATCTCCAAGTGGAATGAGGCTTATACTGGTACCGTATAAAAATAGGTGAAGACCGACAGATGCTAGAACGATACCAAGTGTAAAAGTTACAGCATTTGCGATAGGTTTTCGCAAAATGACCAATTGTATAAAGATTAATATACCTGACAATGGCACAATGCCCTTTGCAGATTCCCAAAATGGACCTAGGATATCCAACAACTTCATTTGACCACATCCTTTATATGTTCTTATCTTACAGTCGCTAGCAAACAGCTGAGCCTTTATATTGTAGCATCAAACAATATTTTAAGCAAAACAATTCAACAATGATTAGCAGTGTGATATAATTTGAAAATCAGAAAATTTTAATGATTATCAATGGAGATGCTAATGAAAAATTTAAAAAAACTGTTTAGTATTGTTGCAATCATAGTTGCTTTATTTTTAATTGCTGGTTTGGGAAAACATTCAAAGAGCACAGTCATAAAGTCTGGGAGTGAGATATCAATGTTTATCGCATCTGATATACACTACTATGACAAGAGTATGACTGATTTTAGTGAAGGATACGAAGAGTATGCAGTCGCCAGGGATGGCAAACAATTGATTTATTCTGAAGAAATAATGGATGCACTTGAGATGGATATAAGAAGCAAGAAGCCTGATATATTCATTATCAGTGGGGACCTTTCTTTTAACGGAGAAAAGAAAAATCTAACACATCTTGCAAATCGGCTAAGTAAAATCGAAAAAATCGGAACTAAAGTTTATGTAATTCCAGGGAATCACGATATTTTAAGCATATATGCAAACGGATATAGCGACGGAGCTGCACACAATGTTGAAAACGTCACTCACGAAGAATTTGTTGAGATATACGATGACTTTGGATACGGAGAGAGTTTAACTAGGGATGAAAAGACTCTCAGCTATTTGGCTGCACCATCAGAAGATATCTGGCTTTTGATGCTGGATTCAAACAAGTACTTTAATGATTTTAGTATGCCAACAGGAGATGGTTTTATCACTCAGGAAACAATTAAATGGATAAGAGAATGTGGTAAAATGGCTGAAGAAAATGATGCAAAAATAATTGCAGTGATGCATCATCCTCTTTTACAACATAGTCTTAGAAATGCACAGGGCTCTTTTCTCAATAACAGCAAAGAAATAGCTGATCTGTTCAAGGAATTAAATATAAAAGTAAACTTTAGTGGACATATACATATTCAGGATATCAAATCAGATAATGTTGACAATCCTGAACTTTACGATATCGTCAACAGTGCTCTCAGTGTATACCCTCACCAGTACGGAATCGTAAAATACTCTGCAGAGGAAGGTTTTGAGTATACCAAAAAGAGAGTTGATGTAGAAGAGTTGGCGTTAAAATCTGCACAATCACTTGGATCCAGACCATATGAGCGAGCTATTGCAGAGCTTGAAGATCTTGGAGTTTATTCAAAAGAAGAAATTGATAAGATGTCTTTTATTGTAAAAGATTTGAACAAAAGGCAGTTTGAGGGAACAGTAAATTCAATAAAAGAAGAGCTCATATCCTCACCGGTATATAAGCTCTTTGTTGATACTGAATCTGAATATTTATACAATTATGTTTACAATATTATCCACAGTTGTACCATGGATTCTGACTACTTAAAGCTTGAACCCTGGAACTGATTTCTACAGTAGATATGGGTCATCTTCCGGTTTAATCAGGCTCATTGGGTCATACTCAGTTTTAATCTCTTCCTGATCAGGTATCTTAGAGATATCTACTGATGGTACGTTAAGCTCAGGGTGCTTATTATTAGCTTCGTAATTAGCTTGAGCAGAATTTCTTACTGGTAAGTCAAGATCAACATCTTCAAAGTTTATTTGTAGTGCTTCTGCTACTCCTTTTCCGTATTCAGGATCTGCAAGATAACAGCTTTGTATAAATCTGTGTTTTATCTGCAGAGTTGAATCTCCCATGTTCCTTGCTGTATTGTGGAACAGAACTCTCTTCTGGTCATCGGTCATCGCTCTGAAGAGCTTACCAGGCTGTGAATAATAGTCATGGTCATCTTCTCTGAAGTCGTAGTGGAAAGCATCTCCAGCTTCTTGGACTGGCTCCATGTGTGACTTGTCTTCTTTCCAGCCACCATAACTGTTGGGTTCGTAATGAAGTTCAGATCCTAAATTGCCATCTACTCTCATCATCCCGTCTCTGTGGAAACTATGAGGATTCTCTACACCTTTTGGTGAGTTAACTGGAATCTGATGGTGATTTACGCCAAGTCTGTACCTGTGAGCATCTCCATATGAGAACAATCTTCCCTGAAGCATCCTGTCAGGAGAGAATCCGATACCTGGAACTACATTTGCAGGTGTAAATGCAGCTTGCTCTACATCCTGGAAATAATTGTCCGGATTTTTATTTAATTCAAATTCTCCAACTGGAATTAGCGGGAACTCGTCTTTAAACCACATCTTAGTGAGGTCGAAAGGATTATATGGCATTTGTCTTGCTTGCTCTTCAGTCATAACCTGAATGTACATTGTCCATTTAGGGAATTTTCCTTTTTCAATAGCTTCATAAAGGTCTCTTTGGTGACTTTCACGGTCTCCAGCAACAACCTTAGCTGATTCCTGATCTGTCAGGTTCTGGATTCCCTGTTGTGATCTGAAGTGGAATTTAACCCAGACTCTTTCATTTTCTGCGTTTATCATAGAGTAAGCGTGACTTGAGAACCCATGCATATGCCTATAAGATGAAGGAATGCCCCTGTCGCTCATTGTAAGGGTTACTTGCAATAGTGCCTCAGGCAGTGAACTCCAGAAATCCCAGTTTGTATTGGGGCTTCTCATGTTAGTTCTTGGGTCTCTCTTAACGGCATGATTAAGGTCTATAAATTTCTTTGGATCTCTGAAAAAGAAGACGGGTGTATTATTACCTACCATGTCCCAGTTGCCTTCTTCAGTATAGAATTTCAGAGCAAAGCCACGTATGTCTCTTTCTGCATCAGCAGCGCCACGTTCTCCGGCAACTGTTGAAAATCTTGCGAACATCGCTGTTTCTTTTCCAACTTCAGAAAAGATGTTAGCTTTTGTGTACTTTGTTATGTCATGTGTGACTTTGAATGTACCAAATGCTCCTGAACCTTTAGCATGCATCCTTCTTTCAGGGATTACTTCTCTATCAAAATGAGCCATTTTCTCTAGGAACCATACATCTTGAACGAGAAGAGGGCCTCTAACGCCTGCAGTCATTGAATCCTGATTATTGGCAACAGGAGCACCAGCTGCTGTTTTCATCTGAGAATGCTCAGCTTTAGTATCATTTTTGCTTGGAAGGCATTCTCCAAGGTCATTTTTTGCCATTGGGTTATCGTGTTCTTTATTTTTCTCCATAATTTTCCTCCTTTAAAATAATATTCCTTTTGCTTACAAGAAGGTTATACCCTAATATTATATAAATAGTCGCTAAAAAGGAAAAATAATTGTAATGATTACAATTATTTTTTATACAAGCTTAAGTTGTTTCTATTTCAACATCTTTTATTCTTAGTTTGCCATCATCTTTTTCGAAGGATAAATTTACATGCAATGTACTCATTTTTTGTACATTTGGGTTATCTCTATTCGTTTCAAGTACGCTTATCTCATATGTATAATAATCATCTCCATATTTATTCTGCTTATTTATATATTCTGAAGAAATCAATTCAAAGTCTGATTCATTTGAGTATGCTTCGTGCTGAATGTATCCAACGATTCTGTTTCCAATTAGTCTATCCATAGCAGAATCAGTGAGAATATCTGCAAACACCACTTGGAGTTTGTCTCCAGTTTCAATAAGCTCACCAGTATCGGGGGGATTTGACTCATGGAAAATCTCTAAACCATCTTCGTATTTCACATTGTACATTCGGTTCAAAAACTCATTTGCAAGTTTGTCGTATTTAGTAACAGTGCGAACATTAAAAAAAATAACTGCGGAAACAAAGATAATCACCAAAAGCAAAGCCTTACGAACATTTCTATTCATATTTCGCCTCCTTTATAATATAAGTAATACTTATTACGAGCAGAATTTAATGCGTTATCTTAATAAAATTATATGAGGATACCAGTTAATTGTCAATTGCATAAAATATTTAAGATATCTCAATTTTAATGAATGAAATTTGCAAGCAGATTGATGTTGGCTTTATAGATTCTAGTTTTATGTGTAATTGCCTAATGGTATTAGATATTACACATATTCTATCACTCTAGATATGGAATGAAATTACTTCAAATGATATAATAAGGTATAGATTTAAAAAAATAAGGAGGTATTTTATGAAGAATAATAGAGTTAAGCTTATGGCTTTAATTTTAGCGTTTACAATGCTATTTGCAATGGGGACGACATCATTTGCACAATCGGGAGGTTTAGGCTCTGATGTGTACGATACCTTTAAGGATTTAGGAAAGACCGTCACTAGTGTACTTATGGAAACTGTTTCTAAGATTATAAGCGAGCTGTTTTCAGACATAAAAGAAACAGATTGGTTTGCCTCCACAGTTAAAAACCTTGTAGACTTAGGCGGCATTAACGGATATCCAGATGGATCATTTAAGCCTAATAACACTATAACCAATGCCGAGTTTACAAAGGTACTTACATCAGCTCTTGGCTTTGACAATCTAACTGCAACATCTTCTCATTGGGGAAGTGGATACGTAGATAAAGCAGTTAGCTTAGGGCTTGTGACAAAGACAGAGCTATCAGATATGGATAAGCCTATAACAAGAAAAGTCATGGCAAAGATGGCTGCCAATGCTCTCGACTATCTAAAGGAATCGCAAATAAGTGATAGAGCAGAATTTAAGAGCCTTATTACTGACTTTGCAAAGATAAGTGCTTCATATCAAGATTATGTTTTGAAGGCATTTACTAAAGGGATAATAACAGGATATCCAGATGGAACATTCGGAGCAGATAGAGGTCTTACAAGAGCAGAGGCGAGTACTGTAATAATGAGAATTATCGATCCTGCTATAAGACAAGTACCGAGTAAGCCAGTACAAACGACAGAAACAGGTCCGAATGCAGACTTAAATAAGGTTGTATTGACGAGTGCGGCTAAGGTTGATGTTTATGGATTAAGCGATACGAAAAATAGAGATTTCCAGTTTATGTTTAAGACATGGGAGCCGCTTAATCCACAGTATAATGATGCAGAAAAACTATTGACTTCAAGATTTGATGCTGACAATAAAACAGTAAAAGAGATTATGAGCTACATTAAGACTAAAAATAATAGAGATAAAGAGTTGCCTTATAAGGAATATAAGATAAACGGGCAGTTAATAGTAGTTATGTCAAGTGCTAACTCTCAAAATATAAGTTTATCGGTGTTTAGATAGGTGAGGTGGCAAATGTGAAAAGAATTATTATAGCATTTCTTATTATACTACTTTTATTGCCATTTCATGCGTTTACAGCAGCTCCATCTTCTGTTGAAGAAGCTGTTAGACTTGCTAATGAAGAAATAGAAAGTCAATACGGAATGCCAGACTATTACGATATCTCGAAAGTAAATAAAGCTATGTGGGAAAAATACGGTGCGCTTGTCTATGGATCTCCTCATGGAGATAAAAAAGGTAACGACCAAAGATATATTGGATATACACCAGACGGAGTTCCTTTTGGTAGTCCAACTTTTCCTCGTGATGCGTGGACTGGTGGAACCCGAGGGGTCAGTCCCCACGGGTTAGTGGAAGCATTTCAGTAAAATTTTTAGATTGAATTAAACCCTTATGCTTACATCTTGACGAAGGCTGCTTAACACTATAGATGTGGATGAGGTTAGTACATCTGCATTTTTCCTTAGAGAATCCAGTAGATTCCCCAGGCTATCAGGTCCAGATGTGGTAATTTTCAATATATATTCGTACTCACCAGTTATTAGGTGGCACTCGTTGATATCTGGTTCGTTTTCTACAAATTTTCTAAAGGCTTCAAGCTTTGTTTCATCATATCTTAAAGTCACAAAAGTAAAGCATGTGAGGTTTTTGTTAAACTTTGAAGGGTCCAGAATTGCACTGTACTTACTAATGAAACCACCTTTTTCAAGTTTCTTTATTCTCTCTGAAACAGCAGGAACTGACAACATAACTTTGTCACTAATAGCGGATAACGGTGCTCTTGCGTTTGAAGCTAGTTCTCTAAGAATATCGAGATCGATTTCATCTATGTTCATTTGATTACCTCCTTAAAAATAAAGGGAAAATATCTCTAAGAATATTATAACTTATTAAATCATAAGATGCACCTTATAATTTAAAGCAAATAGAGTAATATATTTAATATATATGGGTTGTTATAATATAATGCTTGTATATCTTAAACATTTATCGTATTTCTTAGAAGACTTGAAATGATGCACCCATCAGATATAATTAAGATAATAATAATTAAAAGGGGTGTTTTCTATGCAAGAAAAATTTAAGTTAGGGATTGAATTCGCAAAAGAAATGGACACTATAGATGAGCTAAAAGGTTATAAGGAGAGATTCTATCTTGGAGAAGGAGAGCTTTACCTAGACGGCAACTCATTAGGTGCCTGTTCAAAAGATGCAGAAGAAGCTCTGTTAAACATGCTGGAAGTTTGGAAGAATAACAAGATACTAATGTGGAATATTGAAGACGGGAAGTATTTTAAGTATCCTCAGTATATCGGAGGATTATTTGCAGAAATGCTTAATGCAGATAAGAATGAACTTACTTGTACTAACAGTGTGACGATAAATATTCACCAGGCTTTGGCAACTTTCTATAAACCTACAAAAGAAAGATTCAAAATATTAGTTGACGAGCTGAATTTTCCTACTGATATTCATGCTGCAGTTAGCCAGGTAAAGCTTAAAGGACTGGATCCGGATGAAGCTATCAAAGTAGTTAAGAGTAGAGATGGAAGAATTATTGAAGAAGACGATATAATAGAAGCTTTAACCGACGATGTTGCAGTTGCTCTTTTGCCAAGCCTTCTCTATAGATCAGCTCAGCTTGTAGACATGGAAAGAGTGACAAAAGCAGCACATGACAAGGGTATAATAATTGGTTGGGACCTAAGCCACTCAATTGGTTCAGTTCCTCATGACTTTAAGAAAATTGATCCAGACTTTGCTATATTTTGCACGTATAAACACATTTCAGCGGGTCCAGGTTCCAATGCAGTTTTATATATAAACAGAAAGCATTTTGGTACAGAGCCAGGATTTGCCGGATGGCATGGAAACAAAAAGGAGACTCAGTTCCAGTTGCTGCATGAGCACGATCCAGAAGTTGATGCGGATGCATGGTTGACAGGTACTCCAAATATGCTTTCAATGGCACCTATGGAAGGGATTGTAAAACTGTTCAATGAAGCAGGAATAGAAAATATCAGAAAGAAATCCCTGTTGCTGACAGATTACTTCATATATCTTATAGAAGAAAAACTCGCGAAATATGGGTTTGCAAATGGAACTCCGCTTGATCACGAACGTCGAGGTGGACACGTGGCTCTTGAACACGAAGAAGCCTACAGAATTTGTCTGGCACTGAAAGAGAAGAATGTGATTCCTGATTTCAGAGAGCCAAACGTAATAAGAATTGCACCAGTCGCCCTTTATGTATCATTTGAGGATGTATACAGACTAGTTGAAATCTTAGTTGAAATAGGCGAAACAAAATCATACGAGAAATTCTCTGACAAAAGAGCTTTAGTAGTATAAAAAGCATCAAAGGAGGCCTCAAGGCCTCCTTTATAATTCCTCAATTTTTGCTGCCATAATAAAATCATTTTCGTGCAGTCCTCCAATTTTGCTGGTATAGAGTTTTACTCTAACCATACCCCATGCAATAGTAAGAGTCGGATGATGTCCTTCTTCTTCGGCAAGTCTCGCAATTTTATTGGCGAATTCCATTGATTCAGCAAAATCCTTAAAAGAGAACTTCTTTTCTATATGTTTATCATCTTTACTTTCCCATCCTGCACTAATTTTTTTTAAGTTATCTTCTATTTCAAACGGCAGAAGGGGTATAGCTCCCACTTCGCAGGGTTCACATCGCTTATCCTTAAATTCTGTCATGGAAAATTCCTCCTTTTTAATATTTTCATAATAATAATACCCAATTTAGTAAACTATCTCTTTATTATGCACCATGGAAAAGGAGTTTATGTTATAATTATGCTATCTAAAGCGAGGAGGAATAGTATGACTACGGTTATTAACACAAAAATTCAAGGTGTTACTTTAAGAATGGCAACTATTGAAGATACTGGGCTGATTCTCGACTTTATTAAACAGCTTGCAGAATACGAGCATTTGCTTGATGAAGTAATAGCGACAGAAGAGCTTTTGAAAAAGACAATCTTTGAACAAAAGTCCGCAGAAGTAGTATTTGCTGAGCTTGACGGAAATCCAGTTGGCTTCGCTTTGTTCTTCCATAATTTCTCTACATTTTTGGGTAGACCCGGACTATATCTGGAAGATCTTTTTGTTAAGCCTGAAGTGAGGGGAAGAGGCATAGGAAAGCTCCTTCTTTCATATCTTGCAAAGCTTGCTATAGACAGGGGTTGTGGAAGATTTGAATGGTGGTGTCTGGACTGGAATGAGCCAGCTATAGATTTTTATAAGAGTATTGGAGCAATCGCAATGGATGAATGGACTGTTTTTAGGGTATGTGATAATGCTTTGACTAATCTCGCTGCAGAATTTTAGGAGGATGAAATTTGAAACTTTATTTGACTCGCCATGGAGAAACCGTATGGAATGTCGAGAAAAGACTTCAGGGCTGGATGGACTCTCCTCTGACTGAGAACGGTATTAAAGGCGCTGAAAAACTCAGAGACAGACTAAAAAACGAAGGAATTGACTACATATATACGAGCGATTTAAAAAGAGCGGTATCAACTGCAGAAATCATTCGAGATGATTCAAAGATAGAAATTGAGCTTCTTGAGGACTTGAGAGAAATTAAATTTGGGGATTGGGAAGGGGAGTTACTCCAAGATATAAAAAGCAAATACCCTCATGAGTACAATATATATTTGAGCAACCCAAAAGAATACAATCTAATCAGTGGTGAGAATATCGAAGAACTTTTTGAAAGGGCTTATAAAGCACTAGATTTTATTGTATCCAGTGGACATAAAAGAGTTTTGATAGTATCGCACGGAGTGACTATAAGAGCAATTATTGCAATTTTAATGAATGTGCCATATGAAAGGTTCAAAGACATTCCAGTTTATGCCGGTACTTCATTAAGTGTATTTGAAGGTGAAAGTAAAACATTCAAAGCACTGATGGTGGGAGATACAGAACATCTTGAATAACTAAAGCCACCTGAAAAGGAGGTTTAACCATGAATACCAGACTTATTTCGACGATAGTTGTGTTTGGTGTGAGCATTGTATTTTCACTAGTAGCATTGATGGTTATATTTGGTGCTGTAATTTCGTTCATTCAGGCTAAATGTAGCAGGAGCCGCAATAAAAATATTGGAACGAAGGAATGATTACATGAATGAGGGAAAAAAAGTAGTTAAGACTATTTTGGATTGGGCAGTTTCCATAGCTGTTGCTCTTTTTGCAGCTCTATTTATAGTTTCAAATATTGCCACTGCAACGCAAATTAAAGAAAAGTCCATGGAGCCTGCTTTTCATGAAAATGACCGAGTGATTGTTTACAAGATGGGTTATTTCTTTTCTGATCCCAAACGGGGCGACGTTGTAATACTCAACAAGAAGCCTGTAAAAAGAGGATTGTTTCGCAACATGCTGCAGGAGATGGAAGAGATGTACAACAGTATCAGTTATAGATTAGGAGGGAATTCGGAAAAAAATATCTTAATAAAGAGAGTTATTGCAATATCTGGAGATGTACTTCAAATAAAGGATGGAGACGTGTACCTCAATGGAACTATTTTGCCAGAAAAGTATGCAATCGGACTTACTAATACAGTAGCTTTAGGATTAGATGAAGTCGTTGTACCTGAAGATAGCGTCTTTGTGATGGGAGATAATAGAAATAACAGTCTTGACAGTAGAAATATTGGTTTTATATCTTACAGTCAGCTCAAAGGGAAAGTCGTGTTTAGATTTTATCCTGTAAATGTATTTGGAAAGATTAGATAAAGAAAAGGAGTGCATATTATGTACATAGGGGCGAATGCATATGAAGATTGAGAAAAACGCAAAATATTTTACGATTGCAGTTTACATTTTTACAGTTATAGCTCTTAGCATTACCTATTATCTGATTGCTTCTAACTATCGAGTTTTCAGGGGAGTAATAAAAGACTTCATGTCGGGAATGCAGCCCATATTATTTGGTGCATCTCTTGCTTATCTTTTTAATTTTATTGTCGTAGTACTTGAAAAGTATATGCTTATACCAATCTTTCCAAAAAAATACAAGCTATCAGTGCTGAGATTTGTGAGTCTTTTATTTACATATGCACTGGCATTTGTTTCGATGTATTTCTTTATTTCAATTATATTCCCTCAGCTTATTGCTTCAATAATCAAAGTTGTAAATGATATTACCAGCAATTTTGATAGCATAACTAAAACAGTAACCGATTTTGTGGAAAGGATTAATATCAGGCAGGAATACCTGGATTTAGTGATCGGCTACTGGAATGAATTCTTGAACAATCTCATGAAATTCCTGACGGGATTATTGCCAATTCTTGGTGGAATAGTCGCTGTAATACTATCCAGTGTTTGGAATATAATTCTTGGACTAATTGTTTCAGTCTATATATTGGCAGAAAAAGAGAGATTCAAAGCGCTTGCAAGGAAAGTTACCCATTCTATTTTTTCGGAAATTCGTGCTAAGAGAATTATTGAGCTGACTCGCAGAGCAGATCATATATTTGGTAGGTTTATTGGGGGCAAAATTCTTGATTCAGCAATAATTGCAGTGCTAACATACGGACTTATGATATTGTTTAAAATGCCATATCCTGTACTTGTGTCGTTCATTGTGGGAGTTACAAATATAATTCCATTCTTTGGACCATTTATTGGTATGGTTCCATCGTTTTTCATCATACTCACCGCATCGCCAGTTAAGGCTTTATGGTTTTTAGTGTTGCTCCTTGCTATACAGCAGTTTGACGGAAATTTTCTTGGTCCAAAGATACTAGGTGAATCCCTTGGTATATCTGCTTTTTGGATACTCTTTTCATTGCTGGTTGCTGGAAAAATTTTAGGTTTTATTGGACTAGTGATTGGCGTGCCTTTATTCGTATTTGTGTATTCTATAGTAAAAGATAATGTAGAAAGAAAATTAGCAGCCAAAGGGCTGCCAGTAGAAACAAAAGAGTATTATGTTGAAAAAAACAATTAGATTAACCTCTGAATACGTGTTTAAAAAACATAGCAGGATTGTATAAGAGCATTCTCGGCCCCGAGTATCTCATAACCGTGCGAATTTGCTCTCTTCTTTCCTCGGAAAAACAGTGAGTCTTACAAGATGAACAAAAGGTCTTTTCTTCAATATGCGGACACAGATCTACACGCATTAGTGAGTAATCTGAAAGGTCCTTGCACGAATCACATAGAGGAGTTCCTCCATGTTTATGCCCTTTGCAGTATATTTTTATCATGAAATGTATTATTTCTTTTTCGTGTTCTCTTTTAAGATCGACAGTATTGGATTTCATGGTGGCTCCTTGTATTATTAATGATTCAATTATAACATATACTCATAAATATTGAAGCTGTGGAGGTAAAAAATGAGCTATTTTGAATACGGTGAACTTGAAAAAAATCATCTAATGAAAGCTGATAAGACTATGGAAGTGCTTATCGAAAAATTGGGACACATAGAAAGGCCAGTAGAACCCGATTTATTTGGTGCACTTGTCTCTAGCATTATCAGTCAGCAAATCTCCACACGGGCAGCTGAGACTATAAAAGGAAGATTACTAGAATTAATTGGTCAAATATCTTCTGATTCCATACTCGGGATTACTATCGAAGAGCTAAGAGCATGTGGACTAAGTGGAAGGAAAGCTGAGTACATTAAGAATGCTGCTTTAGAAATTGAGGAAGGCTCATTGGATTTAAATGCACTTAAAGAGATGTCAGATGATGAAGTGATATCAGTTTTAACTTCAATAAAGGGGATTGGCATCTGGACAGCTGAAATGCTGTTGATATTTTCTCTTCAAAGACGGGATGTATTAAGTTATCTCGATCTGGGAATAAGGAGAGGGATTATGAGGGCATATGGGTTTGATGAGCTCTCTCGTGAGGAATTTGAGAAAATCAGGGTGAAGATGTCGCCTTACGGTTCTGTTGCATCCTTGTACTTTTGGAAGCTGGCAGGCCTTGATGAATGGGAGTCTCTTGAGTTGAGGTAGCTAAATAATGTTTTTAATATGAAACGTTTTATGTTATAATATGTTGGTGTGATACTTCAACTTGTTTGAATATTGTTGTAATTTGGAATGTTGAGATGAGAAGGAATCTGCGGCTTAAATGCTGAATTAGATAGCCTTATCGTTATAAATTTAGTTAGGGGGAATGTATCTTGAAAGCTTATCCTACGGATAAAATTAGAAACGTAGCTTTACTCGGACACAGCAGCAACGGCAAGACTACTTTAACTGAAGCAATTCTTTACGCAACTGGCATTACTACAAGACAAGGTAAAGTTACAGATGGAAACACTGTATCAGACTTTGACAAGGAAGAAATCGCAAGAAAAGTTTCAATTGGAACAGCAGTTATACCTGTTGAGTGGAAAGATTATAAGTTCAACATTTTAGATACTCCGGGATTTTTTGACTTCGTTGGAGAAATGTATGGAGCTAAAAGAGCCAGTGAAGGCTCTGTATTACTGATTGATGTATCATCAGGCATAGAAGTTGGAACTGAAAAAGCCTGGAAAAACGTTGAAAAGTATTCTACTCCTAGAATAATCTTTGTAAACAAGATGGATAAAGAAAACATTAACTTTGAAAAATTACTGGAAGAACTTAAATCTATGTTTGGAGAAAAAATTGTGCCATTCGCACTGCCAGTCGGCATCTCCAATGATTTTAAGGGCTTTGTCAGCGTTATAGATCAAAAAGCATACGAGTACAACGGTAAAGATAGAAAAGAAATTGCAATTTCAGATGATGCCAAAGCAGAAATTGAAGACTTAATGGAAACTTTGAAAGAGAAAATTGCTGAATCTGATGAAGAACTTATGGAAAAGTACTTCGAAGGAGAAGAATTTACTCCTGAAGAGGTAGAAAAAGGCATTAAATTAGCAGTTGCAGCAGGAGATTTGGTTCCGTTGATAGTAGGGTCTGCAGAGAAGGGAATTGGTGCAGATTTCCTTCTTGAGATGGTTCAAAAATACATTCCTTCACCAGCTGACATTGGTTCTGCTGAGGGGACAAAAGACGGTGAAAAAGTAGTTAGAAAGATTGACGCAAATGAGCCGTTTTCAGCGGTCGTATTCAAAACAATAGTCGACCCATTCGTAGGAAAACTTACTTTATTCAAGGTATTATCTGGCAAGCTGACTAAGGACACAGAAGTATTTAACTCAACAAAAGATAAATCAGAAAAACTTGGGGGTCTTTTTGTTCTAAGAGGACGTAACCAAATTGAGGCTTCAGAGATTCAAGCCGGAGATATTGGTGCTACTTCAAAGCTTAGCTTTACACAGACTGGTGATACACTTTGCGAAAAAGGAAACCAGACTCTTTACGATACAATCAGCTATCCACAGCCTACTCTGTTCATGGCAATGGAGCCAAAGAATAAAGGTGACGAAGAAAAAATTGGAACATCTCTCAATAAGCTAATTGACGAGGATCCGACGTTTATTATACAGAGAAATGCTGAAACAAAACAATTGCTGATAGGCGGTCAGGGCAACATGCAGCTTGCTGTTATCGTCGATAAGCTAAAGAACAACTATGGCGTTGAAGTAATCCTTAAGAATCCTAAGATTGCATATAGAGAGACAATAAAAGGAACTTCATCGGTTCAAGGCAAGCACAAGAAACAGTCTGGCGGAGCAGGACAATACGGTGACGTCCATGTGAGATTTGAGCCAAGTCAGGAAGAATTTGAATTTACCGAAGAGATATTCGGCGGGTCAGTTCCAAGAAACTTCTGGCCAGCAGTTGAAAAGGGAATCAGAGAATCACTTGAGCACGGAGTACTGGCAGGATGTCCAGTTGTAAACATAAAAGCAACTTTGTTTGATGGATCCTATCACGATGTAGACTCAAATGAGATGGCATTTAAGATTGCGGCACAACTGGCATTCAAAAAAGGAATGGAAGCTGCTAAACCGGTTCTCCTAGAGCCTATTGTAAAGGTTGAAATTTCGATACCTGAAGATTACATGGGTGATGTAATGGGAGATATGAATAAGAGAAGAGGCAGAATCCTCGGAATGGAACAACAAGAAGATGGAACTCAGAAGATTACTGCAGAAGCTCCACACGCAGAAATGTTTGAGTACTCTATAGATCTAAGAGCCATGACTCAGGCACGAGGAAGCTTTACGATGGAATTTGTAAGGTACGAAGAAGTGCCTGCTATGATAGCAGAAAAGATTATTAATGAGTACAAGGCAGAAAGAGAAAACAACTAATATTTACTGGACAGTCGATTGAATTCGGCTGTCTTTTTATTTTAAAAATGATTTGTTATAACGAGAATGATTTGGTATAATTGTCTTATGAAGGACAAAGAAAGTCAAAGTCAATAAGGAGTTGATTTTGTGTCGGGTTTAAGCAATATAATTGAGAGCTTTATAAAGGAATTGCTAGAGCAGGCAGATGGAACAATAGAGATACAGAGAAATGAACTTGCTAATTACTTTGAATGCGCTCCATCTCAGATTAACTATGTGCTGAGTACGAGATTCAGCCCATACAAAGGGTATTATATTGAGAGTAGAAGAGGTGGCGGTGGGTATATAAAAATTGTGAAGGTTGAGTTACAAAACGACCTTGCAATAAAGAATATTTTGAAGAACATTCTGGGCGATTCGATCACTGAAAATAAGGCGAACGAAATAATCGAAGCTCTCAGAGAAGAAGAAATGATTACGTCAAGAGAAGCCGAGGTTGTCCGGGCGGCAGTAAGTGATAGGGCTTTTGACTGCCAACCGACACTTAAGAATACTTTGAGGGCATCTGTACTCAGAAATATTTTACTCGTGCTAATAGACTGAGATTTGGGGAGATAGACATGTTATGTGAGTCATGTAAAAAAAGAGAGGCAAGAGTTCACTATACAGGAGTAATAAATGGAGTAGTTGAAGAACATCACCTTTGTGAGATTTGCGCAGCAGGCATTCAGGACACAATGGGTGGTAAATTTCCTCTGCATAAGTTGTTTGATAGTCTGAATGTAGATTTGGTATGTCCAACCTGTGGTCTGACTTATGAAAAGTTTAAATCGACTGGTAAGCTTGGATGCCCCGAATGCTATAATGCATTTGGAGATGAATTGAAAGGCGTAATTAAAGGTATTCACGGGCATACACAGCACAGAGGCAAGATGCCAAAACGAGGCTTTCCAAAGCTTAAGCTCATTAAAGATATAGATGAGCTGACTAATAGATTGGAAGATGCCGTATCAAAAGAGGAATATGAGAAAGCTGCTGTTTTAAGAGATGAAATTAAAAGAATTAGAGAAGAACTTGAAATAAATCCGCGGGGTGATAGCAATGACTAAATGGCTGTCAGATTCAGATTACAATGAGGTTGTCGTAAGCACCCGGCTTAGAGTAGCAAGGAATTTGAGGAATCACAATTTTCCTCTATTTGCCGACGAGGATGAGTGCAGAGAAGTACTTGAAAAAGTCAGAAATGCAATAGATGGGTCTTTTGAGGAAGGTAAGTTCAGGCATTATGCAATGGAAGAGCTGGAATCCAGAGAAAGGCTCAGATTGATGGAAGAGCATTTAGTTAGCCCGGTTTTGGTAGAGCAGTCTGGCAAAAGCGGGTTTTCAGTAAGAGACGATGAAAAAGTGACAATAATGATAAATGAAGAAGACCATATCAGATTGCAGACACTTCTGCCTGGGTTAGCACTGGAAGAGGGTTGGGATTTGTGTAATGTGGTTGACGATGTGCTGGAAGAGAAGCTGGATTTTGCTTTTGATGCTGAGTATGGTTATTTAACAGCTTGTCCAACTAATACCGGAACTGGGTTAAGGGCTTCTGTGATGTTGCATTTGCCTGCGGTCTCTATAACTGGGCACATTAACAGCATAATAGATGCTCTTAGAAAGATAGGGCTAACTATAAGGGGAATTTATGGAGAAGGAACCGAAGCTGTAGGACATTTATACCAGGTGTCCAATCAACTCACTCTGGGGGAATCTGAAGAAGAGATAATTGAGAAACTTGAAAAAGTAGTCCATCAACTGATAAATAGGGAGAGGAACACTAGGATATTCCTTCTGGACAAAAAGAACAATGAGCTTCAGGATAGGGTATTCAGAGCGTTAGGTACTCTTCGATATGCAAGAAAGATAACTTCTAAGGAAGCTATGGAGCTTATATCAATAATCAAACTTGGTTCTGACATTTCGTTGTTGGAAGACTACAATGGGGTTGAGCTCATAAGAGAAATGATAGCGATTAAATCAGGCAGTCTGCAGAGCAGCCTTGGAAAAGCTATGAACAGCGAAGAAAGAGATTATATAAGGGCAGAAATGCTCAGAGAATATTTTAATTAGTGGAGGTACAAGTATGGGAATGTTTGGTAGATTTACAGAGAGAGCACAAAAGGCAATAATGCTTGCGCAGGAGGAGGCTAAAAAGTTCAATCACAGCTATGTGGGAACAGAACATCTATTGCTTGGACTTATAGCCGAAGAGCAGGGGATAGCCTCAGTTGCACTTAAAGATTCAGGAGTCAACCTTGAGAAAGCAAGAAAAGAAGTTTACGATATAGTAGGGATGGGCGGAGAGGAAACTGAAATCGTAGGTATGACTCCACGCACAAAGAAAATATTTGAAATGGCTTTTGCTGAAGCAAGAAATTTTGGGCACAATTACGTTAGTACCGAGCATTTATTGCTGGGTTTGATTGCAGAGGGTGAAGGTATTGCCACTGCAATACTAAAGAGACTTGGAGTTGATCCACAAAAACTGGCACAGGAAGTAACCAAGAAAATAACTGAAGCCAGCACAAAACAACAGGCACCTCAAAATAGCAAGAAACAGATGACAAATCTTGAAAAATACAGCATAGATTTGAATGCAATGGCTCAAAACGGAGAAATTGATCCGGTCATAGGAAGAGCAAAGGAGATAGAAAGAGTAATACAGGTGCTTAGCAGGAGGACAAAGAATAATCCCGTCCTTATTGGTGAACCAGGTGTAGGTAAAACTGCTATAGCTGAAGGGCTGGCACAAAAAATAGTTGAAGGGGATGTCCCTGAAATTATAAAAGATAAGAGGATAGTCACTCTGGACCTGCCAGGAATGGTAGCAGGAGCTAAGTATAGAGGAGAGTTTGAAGAGAGACTAAAGTCTGTAATGAAAGAACTCAAAGATCAGGGAGATGTTATACTGTTCATTGATGAGCTCCATACAATAGTTGGGGCTGGAGCTGCGGAGGGCGCTATTGACGCATCTAATATTTTGAAGCCTACGCTTGCCAGAGGTGAACTACAAATAGTAGGAGCTACTACTACCGATGAATATAGAAAATATATTGAAAAGGACTCAGCATTGGAGAGAAGACTTCAGCCGATTATGGTTGAGGAACCAAGTATATCCGATACTATTAAGATTTTGCAGGGGCTTAGAGACAGATATGAAGCCCATCACGGAGTAAAAATAACTGACGATGCTTTGGAAGCAGCTGCGGAGCTTTCACAAAGATATATAGCAGATAGGTTCCTTCCAGATAAGGCAATTGATTTAATAGATGAAGCAGCTTCAAAAATTAGGGTAAACACATATGTCGCTCCGACTGAGTTAAAATCCCTGGAGGAGAGATTAGAGGAGCTTCAGCAGGAGAAAGACGAAGCCATAAACACACAAAACTTTGAAAAGGCAGCCAGAATAAGAGATGAAGAGAAAAATATTAAATTACAGATAGAAGAAAATAAATTGAAATGGCAAAAGAAAAAGCAGGAGACAAGCCTCATGGTGGGTTATGACCAGGTGGCTGAGATAGTGTCTAACTGGACGGGAATACCAGTCAGCAGAATGACCACTGAAGAAAGCGAGAGACTTCTTCATCTGGAGGAACTTCTTCATGAGAAGGTAGTAGGTCAGGATCAGGCGGTGAATTCAATATCAGCAGCCGTCAGAAGAGCCAGAGTCGGACTGAAAGATCCAAAGAAACCAATCGGAAGCTTCATTTTTATAGGACCTACAGGGGTTGGTAAAACTTATCTTGCTAAAGCACTTGCCGAGGCGCTATTTGGTGATGAAGATGCAATGATTCGAATCGACATGAGCGAGTATATGGAGAAACATTCTGTATCCAGACTTGTCGGGTCTCCTCCAGGATATGTTGGTTATGACGAGGGAGGCCAACTTACTGAAGCAGTAAGACGTAAGCCTTATTCTGTGATTCTATTTGATGAGATAGAAAAAGCTCATCCTGATGTATTCAATATGCTATTGCAGATATTGGATGATGGAAGGCTTACGGATTCTAAAGGAAAGACAGTCGATTTTAAAAATACTGTTATAATTATGACTTCAAATGCTGGTGCAACTTCTCTTAAAAAGCAAAATGTACTGGGCTTTTCACAGGAAGAAGATGTTGAAAAAGAAGAATATGAAAAGATGAAAGAAATTGTTACAGAAGAGCTTAAGAGAACATTCAGACCAGAATTTTTAAATAGGCTCGATGAAGTTATTGTTTTCCATAGCTTAAAAGAGGATCAGGTAATGGAAATAGTTGAAATCATGGTAAAAGATTTGGAAAACAGAATGAACAAGGTAGGGGTTAACATCTCAATTTCTGAAGAGACTAAAAAATATATTTCAAAGCAAGGATTTGACGCCGTATTTGGAGCAAGACCACTGGAGAGAACTATAAGAAAGATGATTGAAGATCAACTGGCTGAAGAGATCCTCAGAGGAAATGTTTCTCGGGACGAAGAGATAATGGTTGATTACGACGGAGATAAACTCGTGTTTTCAAAAAAATAGAGTTGATAGGAAGTGGAGTACTTGGCAAAACCTACAAGGATAAATAAGTGCAGTGTATGTGGATATGAAATGGTAGGCTTTATGGGGAGATGCCCTGAGTGTGGTGCGTTTGGATCTTTTGTGGAACTTGACAGATCTGCTGATTTAGGGAAATCAGTCAGGGGAAAAAAGACTGAGCCTTCAAAGCTGAAAGAGGTTGTTACATCAAACAGCGAAAGAGTACAGACTTCTCTGGAAGAGTTTGACAGGGTTATGGGTGGAGGTATAATCAAAGATTCCATAACAATCTTAACTGCAAAACCAGGTGCCGGGAAATCCACCTTATTACTCCAAATTGCAAATGAGCTTGCTGCAAAGGGTATTAGATCGCTTTATGCCACAGGTGAGGAATCAACCTCACAGGTAAAAGCCAGAGCTGATAGAATACTAAATAATATCAGTGATGAATTATTCATCATATCAGACAATAGTATGGATAGTGTCCTTTCAATAATAGATGAAATTGATCCAATGTTTGTAATCGTTGATAGTATACAGACTTTTGTCTTAGAAGAGTTTTCATCTTCAAGGGCAGGGTCCCCAACACAGACAATGGAATGCGCTTACGAGTTGGTTAAAATTGCAAAAGATTCAAAAAAGCCAAGAATGGTCTTTGTAGTCGGGCAGATGACAAAAGAAGATGAACTGGCAGGAGTAAGGGCTCTGGAGCACCTTGTAGATACTGTTCTTGTCATAGAAGGGGAGAGCGGTGAAGAACTCCGAGTGCTGTATTCGACCAAAAACAGATATGGCTCCACAGGTGAAATGGGATTTTTCAACATGACAGAGGAAGGTCTTCTCTCAATAGATAACCCTTCTGAGTACTTTATGACTAAGAGAGATGACTCTAATGAGGTATTTGGTAGCGCACTGTCTATCGTAAAAGAGGGAACCAGACCAATCCTTCTGGAAATTGAATCCCTTGTATCGCAATCTTTTACTCCATATCCATCTAGGATAGGAGAGTCGCTTAAGAGAGAACAGCTCAATACGCTAGTTTCTATTCTCGAGCAGAGAGGTGGGATACCACTTTACGATAAGAATGTAGTAATTAAGACCATGGGAGGAATTAAATTAAAGGAACAAGCTTCTAATTTAGCTTTAATAATAAGCATTGTTTCGTCTGTCGTGGAGGAATCTGTAAGCTCAAACACTGTGTTTCTAGCGGATGTGGGACTGACAGGAGAACTAAAAAAAATCCCTTCGCTGGAATCCAGGCTAAGGGAAGCTGACAGAATGGGTATGAGAAGAGCATTCGTACCACAGGGAACTACGATAAAGGCAAAATTTAATAACCTTGAACTGGTGAGAGCACGGACTCTCAAAGAAGTTATAGGTATTTGCTTCAAACAAAAAACGTGGGTGTAAACCCACGTTATTTCATTCCATAAATACCCAGTGTTTTAGTTCTATCCAATTCCTTCTGAATAGTACTTGCCAGACTGAAGTCTAAAGTGTTGGCAAGTGCGGATAAAAAGAACACATATGAACCAATTTCCTGTTCTAGTATATCCTTGCAGTTTGGACAGATTTCGCCTACAATGTGCGAATCCATCTGATCCAGCATCTCATTTAAAGATGTCGAATGGAAATCCTGTTTTTTTGCGTCAATTTCTATGCAGCCGCAAAACGTTACAGATTTAGCTATTGCTCTGTTTATTCTGGCATTGTATTCGTCCAGTTTAGTCATAATATCCAGGATACTCCTGTGCCTGACAAGAACTTCTGATGTCTGTTCTTGCAGTTCAGTAATAAGTCTTGATTCGTTGTTGCTCATTCTTTTTACCTCCTTATTAGAGCGTCAACTTAATTATACGTTGAGAAGTCAATGATTGTCAAACCATTAATACGTGAAATGCCTAATATAGTTAATATTTGCAAGAATTAATTTAATAAAATAGAGTTGACATAAATTATTGAATTATGATAATATATAAGCTTTACATGAGCAAAGCATTAGGGTATAATTTAAAGGTAGGGATATGAGAGGAGTGGAGCCTATGTTTCATATCGGAGATAAAATTGTGTACCCGATGCATGGAGCTGGAATAATTGAAAAAATAGAAAAGAAAGAGATACTTGGAGAAATAAGGGAGTATTTTATTATTCGTATGCCAATTGGTGACATGAAAGTTATGGTGCCAGTATCAAATGTATATGAAGTAGGAGTTAGATTTATCATAGATGAAAACGATATTGAAAGTGTCATAGAGATATTGCGTGACAAAAGAACTGAAATGCCTCAAAACTGGAACAGAAGATATCGTATGAATATGGAAAAAATTAAGACTGGAGATATCAATGAAATTGCAGAAGTAGTGAGAAACCTTGCGATATTGGATGATGAAAAAGGGCTGTCTACTGGAGAGAGAAAAATGTTAGGCAACGCAAGGCAGATGCTATTGAGTGAACTTGTTTTGGCATCTGGCAGAGAGATCAATGAAGTTGAGGAAATCGTAACGGCTGCAATCAAGGAATCTGAGGTAAAAGGGTAATAAATAACGATGGATATTTGTCAGTAAACAAAGTATAATGGTAGATATTGTTAATTGGAGGTGAGTGCATGATAAAAAAGGCAATAAGAATAATGATTGGGCTGTTCGGGATGCTGACTGGTTATCTTGTTTATAACTTAGCGAATCAGTTTGAACTGTTCAGCCACTCTGGCATAAATGAGCTTGTTATGATTCTAATTTTTATTTTTACTTTTGGAATTATATTTTTCGTTTTTTCTAATTGGATCATGAAGCTAGGCCAGAACGTCGCTAAAGTTATAGAAACTGAACTGCAGAAATTTACTATTCAAAACATAGTATTAAGTGCTGTTGGGCTTATAATAGGACTTGTAATAGCGACGCTTTTAAGTCAGCCTTTGTATAAGCTAAACATACCTTATGTCGGAGTAATAGGTTCCATCATATTATATGGGATACTAGGATACCTGGGGATAAAGATACCTTCCAGAAATCTTGAGGATATTACTACGAATTTAGGGAATCTGGCTGGCAACGTTACTGGTTCAAAAAAAGGTGGGAGAGATAAATCTAAGTCGTCTAAATCTTCTCCTAAAATTTTGGACACTAGCGTTATTATCGACGGAAGGATTGCTGATATCGTAAAGACTGGCTTTATCGAGGGACCACTTGTAATACCAGAATTCGTGTTGGAAGAGCTTCAGCATATAGCGGATTCATCTGACGGTCTGAAGAGAAACAGAGGGAGAAGAGGCCTGGATATTCTAAACAGAATCCAGAACGAACTTGATACAGAAATTATTATACACGAGAAAAAATTTGAAGATATCAGTGAAGTTGATTCCAAGCTTCTAAAATTGACGCAGATGCTTAAAGGAAAAATAATTACAAACGACTACAACCTGAATAAAGTTGCAGAAGTTCAAAGGATAGAAGTTCTCAACATTAATGAGCTTGCAAATGCAGTTAAACCAGTAGTACTTCCTGGTGAAGAAATGGTGATTACAGTTGTCAAGGATGGGAAAGAATCAGGTCAGGGACTTGCTTACCTTGACGATGGAACCATGATTGTTGTAGAATCTGGAAAGAGGTTCATCGGCGAGACCATAGAAGTAGTTGTAACATCGGTACTGCAGACCTCTGCAGGGCGGATGATATTTGCAAAGCCTAAAGTCCTAGCTGAAAAAGCCGTCTAAAGAAGTTTATATCGACGAGGTGAAAGGATGTACAGAGGTAAATTTGTTTCGGTAATAATTGCTGCCGCAGGAATGAGCAACAGAATGGGAAGCAAAATAAATAAACAATTTATTGTAATCGATAATAAACCTATTCTTGCACATACAATAGGTAAATTTGAAGATTGTAAATATATAGACGAAATAATTGTAGTCTCAAAAGAGAACGAAGTCGACTATTGCCGCAAAGAAATCGTAAAAAAGTACGGTTTTAGAAAAGTTACAAGAATTGTGAAAGGTGGCAAAGAACGACAAGATTCAGTCTACAATGGGATTATGGCTCTAAGAGAGGATACTGATATTATCCTGACTCACGATGGAGCAAGGCCTTTTGTAAGACAAGAATCCATTATTCGTGGAATTAAAGGAGCTTATGAATTAGGCGCCTGTGTGATTGGCGTGCCGCTAAAAGATACTATTAAGGTGTTAGATGAATCGGACATAGTTCACCATACACCTAAGAGATCTATGTTGTGGGCTGCCCAGACACCACAGTGTTTTCAAGCAAAGCTTTTAAAAGAAGGCTACGAATACGCTATATCCGAAGGTATACTTGGAACAGACGACAGCTCTCTGGTTGAGAAGAAAGGTTATCCTGTTACGATGATAATGGGAAGCTACGACAACATAAAGATTACAACGCCAGAAGACCTGATTGTGGCTGAGCTTATAGCTTCTGGAAAGTACTCAGGAGCCATCAGTTCTGACAGTTATTAGGAGGAGCAGATGAGAATAGGTTTAGGTTACGATGTTCATAAGCTGGTTCCAGATAGAAGACTTATTATAGGAGGAGTTGAAATTCCTCACAGCCTGGGGCTGCTAGGGCATTCTGATGCAGATGTTTTAGTACACTGTTTAATGGATGCTATGCTTGGTGCGCTAGCTCTGGGAGATATAGGCAAGCATTTTCCAGATACCGACATGGAATATAAGGATATTTCCAGTCTCCTGTTACTTAAAAGAGTAAATGACATGATAATTGGCAGAGGCTACAGACTGTCAAATGCTGACTGCGTAATAGCAGCTCAAAAACCAAAACTAGCACCATATATTGATGAAATGCAAAATAACATTGCCAAAACGCTCAATGTAGCAGATGACGCAGTGGGAATAAAAGCTACAACGACTGAATGGCTGGGCTTTGAAGGCAGAGAAGAGGGCATTTCAGCTCAGTGTGTATGCCTTTTGGAAAAAATAATTTGACAATCACAAAGGTATTGTGTAAACTGTAAAATATTAACGAAGATGGGGAATATTAGCAGTCCTCATGGCCTCAGAGAGGAGACCCACGGCTGAAAGGTCTCTGGCCCGCTGAGTTGTGAACCTGCCCCGGAGTATCTTGCAAAAGACGTTTAGCCGCGTTAAGGCTTATAAGTGAACCAATATGGTTTATAAGAGTGGTACCGCGGAATCTACCCTTCGTCTCTTGCTGAGATGAAGGGTTTTTTAGTAAGATAATAACTATGTCGAGGTGAAGTTAATGAGAATGTCAAAGATGTATATGCCAACATTAAGAGAAGTTCCATCTGAGGCTGAAATTCCAAGCCATCAACTTCTTTTAAGAGCCGGAATGATAAGAAAACTCGTCAGTGGAGTGTATTCATATCTTCCACTAGGTTACAGGTCTATTAGAAAAGTTGAAAAAGTAGTAAGAGAAGAAATGGATAAAGCAGGATCCCAGGAGCTTCTTATGTCTGCAATCCAGCCTAGAGAATTATGGGAAGCCTCTGGAAGATGGGAAAACTTTGGCCCGGAAATGTGGAGGCTGAGAGATAGAAATGAAAGAGAGTTCTGTCTTGGACCTACTCACGAAGAATATTTTACTGATTTAATAAAGGATGAAATTAAATCTTATAAACAACTGCCTCTAAATCTCTATCAGATACAAACTAAATACAGAGATGAAAAAAGGCCGAGGTTTGGGCTTATGAGAGCAAGAGAATTTATTATGAAGGATGCATATAGCTTTGATATAGATGAAGATGGACTAAAGGCAGCGTACCAGAATATGTGGGATGCCTACGATGCAATCTTTACAAGGCTGAGACTGGACTATAAAGTGGTTCAGGGAGACACTGGTGCCATGGGTGGTAAAGTTTCTCACGAATTTATGGCTATGAGTGACGTTGGTGAAGGTGTCGTAGCTTATTGCGATTCTTGCGATTATGCAGCGACAGATGAAAAGGCCGAAGTAATTTATACCTTGCCTGTTCAAACGGATGAAGTGAAAGATTTGGAAAAGGTGTTTACACCAGATATAAAGACAATTGAAGACTTAGTGAATTTTTTTAATTCAGAAGAATACGCTTTTGGAAAAGCTTTGGTGTATACAGCTGCAGGTATTCCTGTGGTAGTAATGATTCCTGGAAACAGAGAGTTAAACGAAACAAAGCTTGCAAATTATCTTAAGGTAGCAGAACATGAATTGGAAATGGCTGATGAAGAAGTTATAATTAGTATAACTGGAGCAAATAAAGGCTTCACAGGACCTATCGGGCTTAAGGAGGGAACCAGACTTATTGTAGATGAGAGGATCACAGGCATTACAAACCTCATTATTGGAGCCAACGAGACTGATCACCATATAATAAATGCCAATTACGGAAGAGATTTCAAAGGAGAAGTGGCTGGAGACCTTTTAATGGTATCAGAAGGAGATGTTTGTCCTGATTGTGGAAGACCTCTGAAAATGGCACGGGGTATAGAAGTCGGGAACATTTTTCAATTGGGTACAAAATATAGTGACAGTTTAGATGCTACTTTTCTTGATGTAAATGGAAAAGAAAAGCACTTTCTTATGGGTTCATATGGGGTTGGAGTTTCGAGAACTGTGTCAGCAATCGTAGAACAATTTCACGATGAGAAAGGTATAGTGTGGCCACTTATTGCGGCACCATACCACGCAATCATCACAGTTGCCAATACGAAGAATGAAGAGCAGTCACAACTTGGAGAAGCTATTTACGCAAAACTCGAATCTATGGGAGTAGAAACACTTCTAGATGATAGAAACGAAAGAATTGGAGTAAAGTTCAACGATCGAGAACTTATAGGTATACCCATACAAATTACTGTTGGAAAGAGAGCATCAGAAGGTGTTGTAGAGTTTTCTCTGAGAAAGAATGAAGGAAGAGAAGAGGTATCTATAAGCGAACTTGAAGAACTTATAAGAGATGCATTCAAAGAAGAAGATTTAGAGTTAAATATCAGATAATTGGAGGTGTTATAATTGGATGAAATAAGAGTAAGATTTGCTCCCAGCCCGACGGGCTACCTTCATATAGGTGGATTGCGTACTGCATTATACAATTACCTGTTTTCAAAGAGGAATAACGGAAAGTTTGTCTTGAGAATAGAAGATACCGACCAGACGAGATTTGTTGAAGGGGCCATAGAAAACCTAATACAGTCTTTGGAATGGTCAGGAGTTAAATATGATGAAGGCGTATTCATTGAAGATGGTAAGGTAGTAGAAAGAGGAGAGTTTGGGCCATACATTCAGTCGAAAAGATTGAATATTTACAAAGGGTATGTTGAAGAGTTGATAGAGAAAGGGCATGCATATTATTGCTTCTGCTCAAAAGAAAGACTTGATGCAGTAAGAGAAGAACAAAAAGTTAAGGGTATGGTGCCTAAATACGATGGATTCTGCAGAAATATTCCATTGGAAGAAGCTAAGAAGAGAGTTGCCCAAGGAGAAGAACACGTAGTAAGGCTTAAGCTTCCTCATAATACAGATATTAATTTCCACGATATTGTTAGAGGTGACATATCAATTAATACGAATGATATAGACGATCAGGTGCTTTTGAAATCTGATGGATTCCCGACATATCATATGGCTGTAGTTGTGGATGATCACCTTATGGGGATTACCCATATCGTCAGGGGAGAAGAATGGCTTCCTTCAACGCCTAAGCATATTTATCTATACGAAGCTTTTGGTTGGGATAAGCCAACTTATGTGCATCTTCCAACGGTTTTAAACAAGGAAAGAAAGAAATTGTCCAAACGACACGGCGATGTATCAGTGGATGATTTCAGAGAAAAAGGTTATTTGCCAGAGGCTCTTGTAAATTATCTTGCATTAGTAGGTTGGAGTCCTGATGACAATGAGGAAATACTATCTATGGAAGAAATGGTTGAAAGATTCTCTTTTGAAAGGGTTTCTAAGACCGGAGGTATATTTGACAAGGACAAATTAGACTGGGTAAATGGTCATTACATTAGAGATGGAGAGCTTGACGAGATAACTGATTTGGGGATTCCTTATCTTGTAAACGTAGGACTCATTACAGAAGATTTTGCTAAAAACAATAAACAATGGCTTTCAATACTGGTCGATACCGTACGCGAAGGAATTTCGACTTTGGCTGAACTTCCAGAAAAGGTAGACTTTATACTGAAAGATAATATTGACATTGATGAAGATACATTTGATGAATACCTTAAGAATGAAAACGCACTTATTCTTATGGATGCCATTATAAATGAACTTAAAGAAGTAGAAAGTATCGACATGGAATATGCTAAAGGTTTTATGAAGCTAATCCAGAAATCTACTGGGATAAAAGGAAAGAACCTATTTATGCCCGTGAGAGTAGCCATTACGGGTAGTGCACACGGACCAGAACTAGTAAATGTATTATACTTGTTGGGTAAAGAAAAGATAATTGAGAGAGCAGGAATGGTCTACAGCAGGGCAGAGCAACTATTGAAATAACGGGCATTATCGTGTAGAATGGTTGTACAGACGAGAGATGCTTGTATACTGATTTTTACAAGGATCGCCTTCAAGTCTTTGAAGCGATCCTTGTCATTTAAGACGGAGGTAACTTATGAAATTATTTAATTCACTTACAAGAAAAAAAGAGGAATTTATACCACTGGTAGAGGGACAGGTTTCTATGTATAACTGTGGGCCTACAGTATATAATTTCATCCATGTTGGCAATGCAAGACCTCTGGTAGTATTTGACACCCTTAGGAGGTTTTTTATCTACAGAGGGTATGATGTAAGATTTGTTGTTAATTTTACTGATATCGACGATAAATTGATAAATAAGGCAAAAGAAGAGAACATAACGGTCGAAGAAGTTGCTGATAGGTACATTAAAGCATTTAAAGAGGATGCCCAAGCTTTGAGTGTATACGATTACAATACAATTCACCCCAAGGCGACAGATTATATTTCACAGATGATACAGTTTATTGGCGAATTGGAGAAAAAAGGTGCTGCATATGCTGTAGATGGGAATGTATATTTTAGTGTAGATAGCGCAAAAGACTATGGCAAACTGAGCAAAAAGAATATAGACGAGTTGCTGAGTGGTGCAAGAATAGAGGTAAATGTTGAAAAGAGAAATCCTTTAGACTTTGTACTTTGGAAAAAAGAGAAACCTGGCGAACCATCTTGGGATAGCCCTTGGGGCAAAGGAAGACCAGGGTGGCATATAGAGTGTTCAGTAATGGCAAAAACTCTTTTGGGTGAAACTATAGATATCCACTCAGGTGGAGAAGACCTTCAATTTCCACATCATGAGAATGAGATAGCTCAGTCAGAGACTCTTTCAGGCAAACCATTTGCAAACTATTGGTTGCACAATGGTATGCTGTTTGTCGATAATCAGAAAATGTCGAAGTCTCTTGGAAACTTCTTTACTCTGAAGGAAATAAAGGAAGAGTACGACTTAGAAGTTTTAAGGTTCTTTTTACTGTCAGCACACTATAGGTCTCCTATCAATTTCAGTAGAGAGGTTATGGACCAGAACATGCATGGTCTGGAGAGACTTTACAATGCTAAGAAACATCTTGAGTATTGCATGGAATCATCTAAAGATGCAGACAGTAAAGCAAGTACAGATTTTATCTCAAAAATTGATGCTTTTAAGAATGATTTTATAGAAAGTATGGAAGATGATATAAATACTGCTGATGCAATAGCTGCAGTGTTTGACCTCGTCAAATTTACGAACTCAGAAATTAGCGAAAATAGCACTGTGTCAGACATAAAATACGCATATAACACTCTTATGGAACTTGCGAAGGTGCTGGGGATTCTTACTAAAAGTGAAGAGATTCCCGATGAAGATATCTTAAGGCTCATAGAAGAAAGAACTGAAGCCAGAAGTGCAAGGGATTTTAAGAGAGCTGATGAAATAAGAGATGAATTAAAAGAAAAGGGTATTATCCTCGAGGATACAAAAGATGGTGTAAAATGGAAAAGAGTTTAGCTTTAGATTTTAATGTGTTTAGGGAAGTTAATACTTCCCTTACAAAAGAGGATATATCGATGATGTCGCCGCTTCAACTGGCTTATGTTGGAGACGCCGTTTACGAGTTATTTATTAGGACACTAATCCTTAAAAGAGACCAGAATGCAAAGCTTTTACACAAGAATGCAACTGGATACGTGAGCGCCAGTTCTCAGGCTGAATTACTCCACGAGTTTTATGAGATGCTGGATGATGACGAGAAAAAGGTTGTATTAAAAGGGAGAAATGCGAAGACCAATACATCTCCTAAAAATGCAGACCTCATCGATTACAAATACGCTACGGGACTTGAATGCCTGTTTGGATACCTTTATCTACTGGGGAATGACAAAAGACTTGCAGAATTGTTCAATAATATAATCAGGATTAAGAGTTAGGAGGAATTATTAGTGAAAGTACAGCTGCTCAGATACACTCCAGATGGGGAAAGATTAGTGGCTTCAGCAGCGAAGCTTTGTTATTCACCAGTTGGAATTTCAGAAATTGAAGAAGGACAGGACGATGCTCAGATTGAAAAGTTTTTGGGTATGCTCATGGATCTTGGACATGAAAGTCCAATAGAGCATGTGAGCTTTACATTTGGGATAGAGGGAGTCTCTAGGACTTTGACTCATCAGCTTGTAAGACATAGGCTGGCAAGCTATTCTCAGCAGTCGCAAAGATATGTAAAGCTTGATCAATTTGAATATATTATTCCTCCAAATATTGAAGAGGATGAAGAGGCAAGAAAAGTCTTTATAGAAGCTATGGAAAGGGATCAGGAAGCATACGACCGCATAGCAGATATTCTATACAAAAAGCATTATGAAAAATACATATCTGAGGGAAGAAAAGAAAAAGATGCCAAATCGAGGGCTGAAAAGGAAGCTATTGAGGACGCCAGATACGTATTTCCAAATGCCTGCGAAACAAAGATAGTAGCTACTATGAATGCTAGAAACCTTATGAATTTCTTTGCTTTGAGGACATGCCTGAGAGCTCAGTGGGAAATAAGGGAAATGGCTATAGAAATGTTAAGAGAAGTGAAAAAAGTGTACCCAGTATTATTTAAAAATGCAGGGCCTGGGTGTGTAAATGGACCTTGTCCTGAAGGCATAATGACATGTGGCAAAATTAAGGAAGTAAGAGAATTTTACAAAAATATGAATGAAGAATTAAGCAATCAAAGGTCAGAAAACCAGGAGAATTCTAATGAATGAAATGTATGTGGCTGGAAGAAACCCTGTATTGGAGTTATTGAAAGCTGATAAGCAAATAGACAAACTTTATATCCTTAAAGGAGACCTAAAAGGATCTATAACAAAGATAATTGGAATGGCAAGAGACAAAAATATAGTTATCCAGCAAGTTGACAGACAGAAACTAGATTCTATGTCACAGGGCAATGCTCATCAGGGAGTCGTTGCACTTGTAACTGGATACGAGTATTCTTCGATTGAAGAAATACTGGAATTTGCCAGATCAAAGGGAGAAAAGCCTTTTATTGTTATACTCGATGGAGTTGAGGATACCCACAATCTTGGTGCTATAGTGAGGACCGCGGAGTGTGCAGGTGTTCATGGGGTTATTATACCAAGAAGAAGATCAGCAATGGTGAATCAGACTGTCTATAAGAGCTCTGCTGGAGCTGTGGAGCATATGAGAATTGCTCAGGAAGGAAACATAGTCCAGGTTATGGAGCGCCTTAAGAAAGAAGGACTTTGGTTATACGGAGCTGATGCGGCTGCAAAAGAAACATACAGTAACACCAATATGACAGGAGCAGTTGCAATTGTAGTAGGCGGAGAGGGTAAGGGACTGTCGAGAATTGTCCGTGAAAACTGCGATTATCTGGTAAGTATTCCAATGAAAGGAAATATATCATCACTAAATGCTTCTAATGCAGCGTCAATTCTTATATATGAAGTAGTGAGGCAAGCAAATGGCCAGTAGGAACAGGCCGAAAGAAATACTTGTAGTCGACGGCTATAATATAATAAATGCATGGGAAGGCCTTAAAAAAACTGCAGCTGTCGACTTTGAACAGGCAAGGCTTGATTTGCTTGAAAAGCTCTCTGAGTATCACCATTATACTAAAGTAGAAACTATAGTGGTCTTTGATGCTCACCTGGTGAAAGGTAGTATAAGGAAAGAAGAAGAATACAAGGGAATCAAGGTTGTTTACACAAAAGAAGGAGAGCTTGCCGACTACTACATCGAAAGAATGCTCGATGAATTTGGCAGAGTGAAGAGAATAAGGGTTGCAACCTCTGACAGGACAGAACAGGAACTCATACTGTCAAGAGGGGGAATAAGGCTCTCTGCAAGGGAGCTGGAAGCTGAAATAAACGATGAGATGAAGCTGGTGACTAGGAGAAGAAAAAAGATAAACCTTAAAAATGATTTGCAGCTTGGGAGAGTATCTGACAGATTGGAAAATAAGCTCAAAGACTGGGATAAATAGACTTATTTCTGCTGGAGGTAACATAATGAGCCTGCATAGAGAACACTATCTGCAACAGGACGACTACGACGATATGACAGATGAGAAAATAGTTGAACTGGCAAATGCTGGGGATAACAGGGCGCTGGAATATATCTTTTACAAATATAAGGATTTTGTAAAGATGAAAACCAATTCTTATTATATTGTAGGCGCCGATAGAGACGACATAGTTCAGGAAGGCATGATTGGGCTGTACAAAGCCGTTAGGACTTACGATGAATTTAGATCTGCCTCTTTCAGAAGCTTTGCAGACATTTGTGTCACAAGGCAGCTGATTACTGCTATTAAAACAGCAACTAGACAAAAACATCTTCCACTTAATACATACGTATCCTTAAGTCGAACCGGTTATGGCAACGGAGACAATGGTTACGTTGAATCTGCATGTGTTGCAAGTAGTGCCGATCCAATGGAACTTTTTATCGGAAAAGAATACATGGATAGCATTGAACAAAAGCTTGATAATTTACTTTCTTCTCTTGAAAGAGAAGTACTTAAATTCTACCTTGAGGGAAGGAGTTATGAGGAAATTGCTACTGAGCTAAACCGTCGCGTCAAGAGTATCGACAATGCTTTGCAACGGGTTAAAAGAAAGATGGAAAGATATCTTTATATTGGACAATAGTGTATTGACAACAGTATAGTTCAATAGTAAAATAACATATTGTAAGCCCACGTAGCTCAGGCGGTAGAGCACTTGCATGGTAAGCAAGAGGTCAGCGGTTCGAGTCCGCTCGTGGGCTCCATAGAAGAATAGAAACACCCGGACGAGTTTTCTTAAAAATGCAAGGAGGAATAAGAATGGGAAAGCAAAAATTTGAAAGAACCAAACCCCACGTAAACATTGGGACAATAGGACACGTAGACCACGGTAAGACAACATTGACAGCAGCGATAACACTCGTACTAAACAAGAAATATGGCTCAGGTGAATTTATCGACTATGCACACATAGACAAGGCACCGGAAGAAAGAGAAAGAGGAATCACCATCTCCACATCACACGTAGAGTATGAGACAGAAAACAGACACTACGCACACGTAGACTGCCCAGGTCAC